>PR_CR_10_Liq_1_inCRDRAFT_1000022_pt1 | contig 76546 bp, 53 predicted proteins | sample PRCRCaboRojoPR_3_FD_10241 | JGI IMG/M metagenome (IMG submission 10241) | reverse complement strand
TAATGCAAGACGGACTCGACCGACTTAAGTACTTTGAAGGAGTAAAAAACTTAAGAGTTTTAGTGGCTGGAGGAGACGGAACAGTTTCAAGGGTGCTTTCTAAGTTTTACGACGAACACTCCAACCAAGCAGTCCCCCCAATAGGGATATTTCCACTAGGAACGGGAAATGACTTATCCTACGTACTTAACTGGGGCAAAGGGATGAGTTCAAGAGAGTCCAAAAACTTTGAGTCTATGAAAAGCAAGGCTGAAAAAACCTTGAAAGAACTTAGTGTTGCCCACATTTCCTTTTTAGACAGGTGGAGTGTGTGCTTGCACAACAGAAGCATCAAAAAGTCCCAAATCATGACTAACTACGTTGGGTTGGGTTTAGACGCCAAGATAGCCCACGACTTTCACTCTTTAAGAGAAAGCAGACCTTACCTTTTCAAAAGCAGGTCTGGAAACAGGTTTATCTACAGCCAGTTGGGAGGGAGGCAGATCTTCCAAAGGGCTTGCAAAGACTTTGCCGGCAGAGTGAATCTTAAATGCGACAACAAAAGAGTAAAACTTCCTTACTTAGAAGGAATCCTAATCATGAACATCAGTAGTTACTCCTCTGGAATTGACATGTGGGGAGTTGACGAAGAAGACTGTTTGTCGGAGTCCTCTTGTGGAGAGTCTTGGACTCCTAAAAAGAACAAACAAACCAAACCTAGCAAGCAAGACGGAGTTCTGGAAGTAGTAGGCATCAAAAGCATACTGCACTTGGGAGAGTGCCAAGTAGGGCTCTCCAAAGCTGTTAGGGTAGCCCAGGGCAGGAAACTGACACTTGAAATCCAAGGGAAAGAAGAAGTGCCTTTACATATAGACGGGGAACCTGAAATAGTCCAGGGACCCCTAAAAGTCAACATAGAAGTCAAAGACCAAGTAGTGATGCTTTCAAAAACTGTAGAGAAGTACCAAAGAGTTGCTAAAAAAGTCATGGACGTTCTGAACTGGGCTGAAGTCAACAATATCATTAAGCAAGACCAAAAAGACGTGCTACTTAAGGAATTTGCAAATAGGTGTAATATCTAAGAATACCTTAAAGAGTGGAATATCCTAACGATAGCGTTGATGTTTGCTTGCTTGAAGCTAAAGGTCTGCGAGGTCATTTCAATCAGCATGTCTAAGTTCTCAGGGTTGATTTCAGGCACAAAAGACTTAATACTTTTCTCAACTTTTTCTTGTTTCAGGGAAAGGTTGTCGTCTTTGGCTTCTTTTAAGCTCGGCTCGAATATGTAAGCTATTTCTCTGAGCTCATCTATAACTTCTAGTTTGCACCTATTGAGGTCCCTCATCTTTTTGTCTTCAGAGTGCTTGTAAGCAAGTTTAACTTTGTCTTTAGTGTCTCTGAAACTCTGGGAGATTCTGTTGAGTGCATACTCTCCAATGCGCACTTCTCCGTACAAAAACAAGTCTTTGTTGGAGTACTCCAAAGGGTCTTGTTCCTCGTCTTCTACTGGAGTCTTGATTATTCCTTCTGAGTCTAGAGGAGCTGCTAAGTAACTTAAGTACATCATTTCTTTGCCTTCTAAAGTTCTTTTCTTAGTCCAAGTACCCATCATTGTTCCTATAGGCACTATGGTTTCTTCAGGTTCACTTGCTTCACACTTTTCCCAGGTTACTTTGCACTTAACTGAATAGGCTTGGCAGTTAACTGCTAACTCTTTGTGGAGTTTGTTAACTTTGTGTTCCAAAAACTCTTTTTCAAAGCTCAAGCTGCTTAGTTCGTGGTGATGTCTGACTAAGTAAGTAATGAAGTCAATGCAGGTGGCTGAGTTTTTCTTTTTGGCTTCGTCGAAGAGTCCAGGGGAATAAGACTTCTTTTGAATGTAGTCACTTTCTAAAATGTCCTGCACTATGCACTTAGAAATCTTATTTGAGTCCAAAGCTGCTGTAGAAAACTGAGAAAACTGTTCAGCTACAGATACTTTGTTTTGGAACAACTCCTGAGCACATTGGAGCGCCTTCACCATGTTTTTGGTGATTTGGTGAACTTTAGTTTGTTCAGTCCTAAGCAACTCTTCGTAAGGTGCTTCTTCTGAGTCTTCACTGGGGTTAGGAAGGTACTTGTAGCCCACTCTAGGTCTGTATTCTCTCTGGAGCACAAGTACTTGGTAGAGTTCCTTAAGTACTTCGTGAGGACCGTTTAGGATGGTTTCTGAGTTGGAACTTTGAATAGCTTGTTCTAGGTAAGAGTAAGCTTGGTCCAGTAAGGGCAGCCAGTCTTCTTTTAAGTGCTGCGAAAAGTTAGGAAGGTGCAGCAACAACCTTCCCGAACCTAAAGAGTAAGGGGGGATTTTTTTAGAGATTTGTCTATACCTTTTTCTTTGAGAAGCTTTAGCCAAGTAGTAGCCTTGATAGTCATAGAGGCACTTTAAAAACTCTAAGCGTTTCAGCTGTGCTTTCAGCTTGAGTATTTTGGTAACTAATGTTGGGTTCAAGTGGACTGTTCTAAAAGCAAGTTTTTCAGCTCCCAAAACTATTTGGAACACTTCTTTGGTTTTGCTGTAGTTTGTATCGTTTTGCATTAAGTAGACAGAGTATTTAATTTCCAACTTTACAAGGATTTCTAAGTGAGTTAAGTAAATGTTGGGAGGCACTTTTCCTGAGTTGTGTTCCTCAGGAGAAACCAACTCTTCCACAAAAACTGCTTCAGTTTGGGGCGGCTTTTTTCCTTGTTCAACTTTGGACTCTTCTTTCCTTTTAAATACTATTTTGACTTCTTTGGAGTCCAGGTCTTTGTTGGTGTAGTCTTCTTCCACAGACAACCCATTTTTAAGCATGAGGTTCCAAACTAACTTTCTGGCAGTTTTTGCCACCTCCAAGGATTCCTTCCAGTGAGTTCTTTCGTGCAAGAACTCAGAGTAGTTCCCAAGAGCTGCTATAAGACTCATGTCGTTTTGCTTCCTATTATGTGCCTCAACTCTTACTTTTTCAAACAAGTCAATGCCACTGTCTATTTTCCCAGTTCTAAGCATAATGCAGGCTTGGACTTCCAAAGCAACTCTTAAACTTTTGCTATCCTGGAGTTGCTCGCTTTCAGACTTTAAACTTTCAATGTACCCCAAAGCTTCTTCCCACCTTCCTTGGTAGTACAGTGTCTTAACCAAGTCTCTTTTTACACTTAGAAAAACTAAACCAGAGGGTAAGTTTCTGTACTCCCAATTGCTAAGTAGTTCGTTGAGTTTGGACTCCCTTAGGTTTTTTTCTTCAGGATCTGAAGGTGCAGGTTCTTTGTTGCCTTTTTTAGGTGGCTCTTTTTTGTCTTCAGCTTTGATTTGTCCTTCTGTTCCATTTTCAACGTTAAGAACTCCTTGGGAGTAACTTTGAAGGTTCGCAAGAGCTTGTCTTAGAACTTTGCATGCAGAAGTAAGGTCTCCTTGGAACTGCTTAATAAGCGCTAGAGTTTTTCGCAAGTAGCACTGCAGTTCAAGTCTTTTAACTCGTTGCTCAGCTTCACTAGTGAGTTCTTGGGCTTTTAAAAAGCTATTGAGTATAGGGTCCTTAATAGTGACCTCGGGAACTTCTATGGTAGAGCCTTTGACAGACAAAAACTGCTGCAAAGACTCTTCCCCAGTGTGCTCACTAACTAGTCTGGCTACTTCTTCTTCAAAAGACAAGTTCCTCAGAGTGGTTCTGCAAAGTTTTTCAGCTTCTTGGAGCAAATTTGCTTTTAACTGTTCAGACTGCGAGTTGTCAATGTTTTCTGTTTTACCAATGCACAGCAAAATCAGAACCTTGGTGTAACTTGCTAAGTGATGCAACAAAGGACTGGACTCCTGCACAAGTGAAGAAGGAACTTCTAGTTTAAGTAAATTCTGAATAGCTTCATTGTTAGACTCAGGGGGTTCTGAGTTGTCGTAGTTAAGTTTAGGGTAGAAGTAAATGTTTTCTTTGTCAGTTAAAAAGCTTTTTCTGCTGCCTACTCTAGGCAGGTCTTTTAAAGAAGTTACTTTTTGCAACAAAAACAAAGACTCGTTAACGTAGCCTAAGTGAGCTAGAGCTATAGCTTTATAAACTCTAGCCTTCAAAGTTAGGCTTTTGTCCCAAAGGTAGTCAGCAGACAAGTACTCCATAAAAGTAAACAAGGGCAAACTGTCAGAGTAAAACTCTGCGTTCACCAGGTTAGTTCCTAAGTCTTGTAGAGCCAACACCAACTCTGAAAGCTTAATGTCTTCACTGAGTTCGTACAAGTTAACTCCTGGAGTTAAGTTTTGCATCCTGTAAGTGGCAAAGTCTATTAAGTTTTGAGGATGTGGAAGAGACAACCTAAAAGGTGCAGACAGCAGTAACCTTCCTAACAACAAGCATTTTTTGTGCTTTTCTAGCTGGTTAGTTTCGTAACACACACTTGCTAACTTCCAAAGAACAATCCCTCCTAAAAGAACTTCTTTCAAACCGTACTTTTGAGCAAGGTTCACTTCAGTTTTCCACTGACTTTCAGTTTCAAGTTCAAAGTAGTCCATAAAGTTGTCGATGGTGTACAAATTTTGGAAAATAGTGTCTACAGAGTCACTCCAGCTGGTTTCAGCTTCTTCCATCAAGCCTTCACTAAAGCACAGCCCTCCCAATTCGTTTAAAGCCTGAGCTAGAAACCACTTTTCTTGTCTTTTTCTAAGGAGTTCCACCGTTTTTCTATAAGTAGACAGAACCATGTTAGCAAAAACCTTGTGGGCTCTTTTCTTGACCTTTGCAGCTGAGTCTTGGGACTCAACCTGCAAGCTCCTTGCTTCAGTTAAGTACTGTTCAAGTAGTTTGCGTGACTGCATTAAACTCTCGTATGCGTTGCTTTCTCCTTTTTTGATTTCAGACAGTCCAGCTTCACTGCTTTGGAGTTGAGATAGCAGTTCTGACTCTTTGGCTTTGGAGTTTTTAATGCTTTCAGAGATTTCTTGGTGGTCTCTTTGGAAGTCAAGTTCTTCTTGAGGGACTTCTCCAGTAATAAGGGCTTGTCTTGACTTGCGCTTTTTGGAAGTGGCTTTCCAGGTTTCGTAAGCTGTTGTTCTTTCTTGGAGATTTTTCTCTGCTTCCAGTCTTATGCTTTGTGCTCTTTCGTACAGGGCTTTTTCTGAGTAGATTTGGAAAGGAAGTATTTGACTAGCGTAGTAACTCTGAGTAAGGCTGTTCATTTTTCTGCACACATATTGCAAGAACTCCCACTTTTCAGCAACAAGTAGGATCTGGATAGCAAAGCTCACCAAGTTAGCATAAAGAGTCATGTCAATTTCAGTAGTTAGGAACCAAGCAACTTCAGATTCTTCTTCTTCAAAAGCAGAGGACTCTGTGATAGTTCCTGTTTGGATCTGCACAACTGAATCTTTGGCTCCTTTGAAGTTGGAAATAAGTTCCAAAACGTCCAAAGCCAAAGCAACTATTAACTTCCAGGAGTTATCTTGCAGGGTGCCGGAAGGAGAAGGAAGCACACTGTTTAAAACGTTCCATAGCCACTTAGCACAGTTGTTTTGCTGGGAATAGTTTTTGCTCTTAAGGCTACACTTGCTGGCTTTTACAAGTCCAGTGATTAACTGTTCCAGTTCAGTTGGTTCCTGTTCTTCCTTTTCTTTAATAAGTTCGCCTACGTCTATGTACTTGACGAAGAAAGAACCTCTTTTTTCTTCTTTTTTAGGACTGCAGTTTTGCATGTAAGCAAGTATAGCTTGGAGTAAGTGCCACTCACATCCCCAGTGCAATAAATGGGAATCGGGAACTTCTTCTTCTAAAGAAAACTCAGGCTGGTCATTTTCAAGTTGTTCAAAAAGAGTTTGGGTTTCTTGTTCTATTTGGGACAAGTTTGGAACAGTTACTTGGCCAGCAAACTGAAGTATGGTTTCAAGTGGAACTCCTTTGTCAACCATAGTCCAAAGGACCTTGCATACAAATTCAAAGTACTTTGGGTTGTCTTTGTTAAGTTTAGAAAACCCAAAGTCTTGGGTAGTTTTGACTCCTAGCCACAGTTCGTTGAGGTCTTCTAGGGCTTTTCTTTGTTGTTGTTTTTTTTCTTCTGGGAGTTGCCCTGTGGCCTCTTTAAAGTGTTCTAAAATGTGTTTAGAGGGTTCTTGTAACTCAGGGTGCTGCAGTGTAAACTCTAGAAAACTCAAAGAAACAAGGTCTAGTTTTTCTGAGTCAAAACAAACTATAGGCAACTTAGGTTTTACAGAAGAAACTAAGCTGTACTCCCCAGTAGTTAAAAACATTGTAAAGAACTCCTTGGAAACTAAACAAGCTAGCTTCCTGAACTCAGAGTCCCAAATGTTGTTTGGCACAATTTGTAAACTTAAGTATGCTTTAAACAGCACTTGTAGCAAAGCCTCTGGGTGCAGTGGTAGCTGTTTGTGGAGTAAAGAGTACACTTGGTGGAGAGTAGTTTTGAGATAGAAGTAGTTTGAGGTAGAGACTGCAACTTCCAAAGCAAGAACAAGTAAGTTGGAGAGTTTTTGTTCTTTTTGTTGTTTGTCTAAAACTAGTAAAGGCTTGTAAAGCGGGTCTCTTAAAAGCTTCATTTTTTCTTTGTGTCTGTCTGCCTGGATTAAGCACTCCACATATACTAGTAAAGCTTTAGTGAAGTGCCTTAGTTCAGCTGAAGAAGAAGCATAAACCTTTTTGAGACATAAACTTGACTGAAGTATGTAGTTTCCACAATTAGGCTCTAAGTAGTGGTTCATAACCTTTTCAATAGCTTTAAGGGCTATAAAGTTATGGCCTAGTTTAAAGGCATTTTGAGCTATGTAGGAGTAAAGCACAGGAATTGGAAGGGGAAACAAAGTGTGGACTTCTTCTCCTGTTTCGCCAATTCCTCCAATGCACTCGCCTTCTTCTGTGAAAGCAGCTGTAGCAAAGTGGTAAGTTTGGTAAGGTGTTAGGCCTTCAATTGTTATGACTTCATCAATAAGGTGTTTTTCGCCTAGGCCTTTGAACTCTTTGCTTGTTAAACTCACGTTAGTTCCTGACTTAGTTTCTTTTCCGTAAAGACTCAGCCAAGCTACTTTGGGGATGTTGAACTTATCGTGAATTTTAGGGTTGAAAAAAGGAAGTTTTAAAGTGATGGTGTTCATAGTTCTTGAAACGATTGAAGGTTTGGAAGGAAAGTTCCTAGGAGGCACCAAAAGGTTGTCGGCCAAGTGCTTGAAAGGGTAGTGGTTGTGGTGGTTATCTTTTTTTCTGTAGTCAAAAAGTCTTGCAGCAAGTACTTCAGGAGCTGACTGAACAGCATGAGTAGCCATTTGTTTTTCTAAGTTCTCTGCTTCAGCTAGGTACTTTAAGCTTTCTTTTAAAAGGGACTTTTGTTCTTGTTTGTTTGACTTAAAGGCAGCCATTTGCATATAGAGTAAGCCGAGAGTGTAGGGGTTCTTTCCGTTTTCGGCTATTAACATTTTCTCAACTTTAGAAGGAGGTGGTCTGTTAGGTGGAACTATTCCAGATTCTTGCAAGGTTTGTTTTAAGTCTGTGGCATTTTTTCTGATTTGGGTGGCGGTTTTTCCTTTGCCCAGTTTAAGCTTAGCAGTTAGCCCTGAACTCAAGCCCCCCGTGTCTAGCTTTTTGCCTGAAAAAGTGTTTCTGACTTGGGTGTACTCAGTTCTTTTGGAGTAGTCTAGTTTAAGTTCAACTCTAAACAAGTTAGCTAGTACTTCGGTGTGTAGGTTGTTAAGTTCTATTTCAAACTCAGTTACTATTTTTCGGGTTTTTCTTTGGGCTTTTTCTTGAGTCAGTTTTTCTTTTTCTTTGGTTTTAGTGAGTACTTCCCACTCTTCTTCTTGGGCCTCTTCGTTGTCGAGTTTTTTCTTCCTCACAACTTCTCTTAAACTTTTTGCTGTTAGGTGTTCCCAGTTCAGGGCTTCTGAATGGATTTCTTCTCTGAGTTGAAGCAGCAACTCCAAGTCGCAAGACACAGAACTTTCTAAAACTTTGTCGTTTTTGGCACTGATGCCTCTTTTGTAAGACTTTTCTTTGTACTGGTGGAGCTTCTCCAAAATCATTCTTAGAGTTTGAATTGAGTACCTGTAGTTCTGGGCTTCCTCCTGGACCTTACTTAAACTCAAGCCTATGTGCAGCAGCGTAATAATGTCTTCAAACTTCACCTTTGTAGTAAGTACACTCAGAATAGTTTTCATGCACTCAGCCAAACTCTCCTTTACTTCATTCCACTTTTCAGCTACTTGATGGTCTGTTTCAGCATTTTTAAACCTTTCAAAAGCAATTTCTTTGTTTTTGAGCACAGGCAAAACAAATTCATCCCAGAGTTTAAGACAAGTGTCTAGTAAGTCGTCTGGAAAGTTGTTAGCATACACGACCCCTAGTGGTCCTGAAGTTGCTTTAAAAAGTTCATCAGTTATTTCTGTCAGCAAACTTACTTGCCAACTGATTCCAAATTCATCAGGTTCTTTTTCTTTGGCCTTGTCTTGTTCGAGTCTGCGTAAAGCTTTCATTACTCTGTAGTTCCTTTCCAAAGAAACTAGTTTTTCTTCGTTTTTGTAGCACAAGTAAACGTAGGTGTTGTTAGGGCGTCTTTCTTCTTCAGAGGGCGTTTGTCTAAGGTCCAAAGGAACTTTATGGTAGTCTAGGGGTGGTTGGGCATCTGGGTGTTTGGCTATTAAAGGTTTGACGTCAGTTATTTGCTTCCCTGGTTGTGAGTCTTTTCCAAAAACTGCAAAAGGAGTACTGCCAGTGTTTTTGAAGGTTTGAATAGGAATAGCAATGCCTTGTTTAGGTTGGGAAAACCAAACATCTAAAGAACATAAGGCCTGCTCTTCAGTTTCTGACCTTTTAACTAACAAGTATACGTAAGTATGCTCCACACTTGGAGTAACCACGGGTTCTTCAGTTTTAAGTGGAGGAGTTTTTGCTTTGGTTTTAGGGTCAACTTTTTTTTCTTCTTTTTGTTGGATTCCTAGTCTTGTGTATTCTTGTTTCAAGTGTGCAATGTTTAAGTCTACATCTATTTTATCGTAGCCTTTAGGAATCTTGCTGTCAGGCAGCTTCGAGGTAATTAAGTTCAGGTCTGTGACAAGTGGGGCTTCTATTCTTCTGTACTTAAGTCTGGTTTCAGCCCACTCACTAAGGTTGTAAAAAAAGTCCCAAAGTTTGCAGTCGTAACAAAAACTCAAAAGTTCAAGATGGGTTTCTAAGCTTGCGCTTTCACTGGCTTTTTTCCACACAGTTTCTTTAGTCATTTGGGAGTCTGCTTCTCTGTTGCGGTTCAAAACTTCTTCTGGGGACTCAGAGTGGTCAGAACTTACTTGGGAGTAATAAGAGTCTCTTTTTCTTTTCTGGCTGATTTCTTCAAGTGCTTTGCACACTGTTTGGATGTCCTGGGAAACTAAGTCAACTGTGTAAGTGGTAACCAATGTTTTCCAATTCACTGAGTTGCCAGTTTGTTGTATTGTTCTGCCCTTAACTAGGTTTAGGCACTTAAAGGCAGCTTTTATTTTGTCTTCTTTGTTAGGGAACTCCTCAAGTCTTTTTTTCCACTGGTCAGGCATAAGGGTTCCCTGCAAAAGTCCATACTTCATGTCTAAAGCTTTCAACTGGTTAGTTGCAGACTGCAAAGTGTAGAGTGTTACTTCTGGAAGAGGAGGCTCGCACTCCTCGACTTCTTTTAGTTCCTGGACTTGCTTTAAACCGTGGGCAACTACTTTGCTTGCAGCTTTGAAAGCTCCCAGTTCTTCGTAGGTCTCTGCAAGTTCTGAGTACAACCTAACTCTCCAGTTGAGGTGCTTCGTAGCACATAAAACTACGTTGTTTTCCATGACCATCATGCACCAAGCCAGGAACTTACTGCTTTCTTTTCCGTAGTTACTTTTGCGCAATAAGCAACAGTAGTGGTAAATATCCACTGTGGCGTTCAAAAGTGCCCAGTAAGAGGTTTCTTGGACTTTTTGGTTTTGTTCCATCACGTTCTTCATAGCAGTTTGGATTTGAGTGAGTGTTTGGATAACTAAGTCTGCAGTGTCCCTGCGTTTAACTTCTTGATCAAGTTTAAGGAGTTTTTCAAGTGAAGCTTTAGAGTCTTCTAAGAATTGTTGGAGTTCTTCAGCAACTGGGTATTGACCGCGCTCCATTTATAACTGCTATGGTGCTTAGAGGAATTTTATTTGTTGTGCTTTTAAACTTAGCATGCCTCGGACTGATTTGTCTTTATGCTTGGAGACACTCACTAGCTAAAGTTGTAAAGTACAAATTAGGAATATACTGGGAAAGTGTTTACTATAGTGAAGCTTGGAAAGAATACATGTACAGTTCTTATGCTAAAACACCTCACTCAGACATTGTGAACCAGGACGACTACTGCTATACAGTAGAGCCCAAACACAGAATATACTCTGACTACAAAAACACTAGCCTAGTAGCCCAGGTTTTAGAAAACCACTTTGTGTCTAAAAAAGAACTTAGCACAGACATTAGTATTTTCATGACCAGTTGGCCAGAGTGGCACTTAAGACACCACATCGGAAGGCATTTTTTGTGCGAACAGCAAAGGTACAACCACATTCCAGGGCATAACTACCTTACTCACAGACAAAAATTCCACTCTCTGTTGAAGAGTTACTTTGGAAACTTTCCAAAGGACTTCATGCCCTTAACTCTGGACCTAAACGATCCACTTGAGTGCTTGCAAGCTACTGAGTTACTTAAAAACTCAAGTAAAGAAGTTTCTTACATTACCAAGACAGACGCCCATAGAGGCAAAGGAATTAAGTTAATGAACTCAGAAACCCCACAGAAAGACCTCTGTGGAAATCCAAACTCAATCTTCCAAAAGTACATTCAAAACCCCTACTTGCACAATAACCACAAAGTAGGAATAAGGGTGTTTATGCTCATTGCAGACTTAAACCCAATCACAGTGCTATACCATGACGGGTTTATTCAGCTAGCCAAAGAACCCTACACCAGTAACAACGTAATTATTAGTTAGAAATATTCCCACCTCACTAACACTTACTTACTTTCAGAGAGCTTTGAAGAACACTGCATTTTGTTTAGAGAAATGGAAGCTACTTGGGTTGAGTCTTTTATAAGAAAGCCAGCCAAAAGTATTCTTTACCACTTAGCCAAAGCAGTAGAGCACAAACTACTGCACCACCCAGGAGTGTTTGAGTTATTTGGAGTAGACTTGTTACTAGACAGCAACCTCCATCTTTGGTTTTTAGAAGTCAACAAAGAGCCTCAACTGCTAGACTACCCCCTTAAAAAGAAGTTCCAAAACGTCCAGATGATCAAAGACATGATAAATATACAATTTGGGATCTTAAACGGACGAAAAAACTCAGCTATAAAAGACTCAGGCTTTGAAAATGTGATTAATTAAAGCTTATGCTTCATTGAGAGCTTTCTATGTAAACATTACCCATTCTTCGTAAGAACCAGTGTAGTTCTTGGCTTCTTGCTTCCCAACGTACTTCAAAAGCATGTACCCCAAACTAGAAGTGTTTCCTTTCAAGCAACTAGTAATCACTGTTTTGTCCAAGTCTATTCCATTCTCCCTCATTAGTCTTTCCACTTCTTGCTTGGGCTTAATTGTTTTGTCTTCGTTAAAGCAGTCTTTGGCTGGGAAGTTGTGGGCATAAGGAATGCTTCCACTTTCAAAAACAGAAGGGGGTCTTGGGTCCCAAAACTGAACTGAATTGTCGCCTTCAGTTTTTTTCTCAACTAAAGTCTTAATGTCTTCGAAGAGAGCCCTTATTTCAGAGTGTTCACTGAACTGGTAGAGACTAGGTTCCACACTTGCATTTTGCATATGAGGGTAAGTTCCACTTTCGGTAGGTCTGGACTCACTAACCCACTTGGGAAGTCCTCCGTCAAGGATCCTTACTTGGGGGTAGCCGAAGTACTTAAGCATGAACCAACCCCTAGGTGAAGTAATTACTCCTTGTTGATCGTAAACTACAACCAGTCTTCCATCGTTTGGAAGGCCTAGTTGCTTCATGAACTCAGTAAAGTCGCTTTTAGAAGGCATTGCACAAGTATGGCTGCTAGTTTTGTCTTTGATTTCTAGAATGTTAAAGAACTTAGCAGACTTAATGCGAGTTTCAAAGTGAGCTTCCAAAGCACTTGCTCCAGGTATAATGGTCGAGTCTATTACTTGGCAAGACCCAGAGTCAATGAGTTCCTGTAACTCTTGAGTGCTCAAAAAAATGCTGTTTTCTTCTACCATTTATTATTACTCCTCTTCAATGCTAACTTCAGTTTTGCAAAGGCTGCTAAATTCGTCCGAAAGCAAATTTGTAAGCTTGTGGCCGTCCTTTAAACTAGTCCAAGCACCGTCAATGTAGTCATACCTTTTGGGGCCTCTAAGTAAGTTTTACGATAAGGGTGAACTAAGCCAAATCTGTTTGTTTGGAGACTGTTTGTTTAACACAAAGGTTTTGTTGTCACTGCACTTAACTGTTACAACTCCTTCTGCAGTTTGTATGTCTTCAACACACCCCAAGTCTTCTAGTTGCTCTGTAATATGCTAACTAGACTTTACCTCCAAAAAGCTGTTGGCAAGTTGATGGTATTGGTGCTCTGACATACTAAAGTTCCTTAGAGCTGGTTTGAGTTTACACAGTAAGTTCCTAGCAAACATTCCAGAAATTATTATAGTAATTCTTTACTTAGTAATAAATGGCACAAGTCAGGACAGTCCAAATAGCAGGAGGGTGTAATGGAACTTTTGGAGCTGCAGATCTAGCGTATCCTTTGTTGTACTACTGCTCAGGAACAGAAGTTCTTGTGCACAGCCTAGAAACCCACACAACAACATTTAGTTTAGCTGCTCATAAAGACAAAGTGAACTGTGTGAAGCACGCAAACGAGTATGTGTTTTCAGGAGGCTGCGACAAAAAGCTTTATGTTTGGAAGAACCACCAACAACACCAAGAAATCATACTTTCGGGTCCTCTAATTGAAATCGGTGTAGGAAAAGAAGTATGTGTTATTACTTCTGATGGAATAGTGAGGATGTACAGTTTGGGCGAAAGACTTGAACTAGAAACAGAACTGTGCTTTTCAAGCAACCTCCAAGAGTGCTCTGCACAAATCACATACTGCTCCACTAGCTTCCTGGCTTTAGGAGGTGCGGACGCTAAAATTCATTTGTTCGCTAAGTTAGAAGGAGAGTGGGTTTTCCTCAACTCACTAGAAGGGCACTCGCGCACAGTCAGAACTTTAGAGTTCCAAGAACTGAACCAAGAGTTGTTTCTTGCAAGTGGAGGACAAGAAGGACAAATAAGGATTTGGAAGTTCTTCAAAGAAATTCCAGAGTCTTCACTGGACTCCCAAGGACTCTACCCCTTAGACCAAGTTAACATGTCCTGCAAACTTGAGGCTGTTTTGATGGAACACTCTAACTGTGTTAGTTGCCTGAAGTGGATGGGAAACAGCATTGTAAGTTCTTCGCATGACTGCAGTGTACTTGTTTGGGCGGAAGACTCCAGGTCAGGCACTTGGGTTCCAAAGGCTTCAATGGGGCAAATTGGCAATTCCAAGTACATGTTTTTCGGAGTAGTTTGCAGTGACAACGTGATTATGGCATATAGTTACTCAGGTGGGTTTTACAGGTGGAACTTTGAAGAACAGGAGTGGAAAAGCCAAATTGCACCAACTGGACACTTTGGAGGCATTACAGGTTTAGTGGCGAATTCCCAGTTTGTAGTTACTTCAAGTTTAGACCAAACAACTAGACTTTGGTCAGAGGCTAGAGGAGTCTGGAGAGAAGTTTCTAGACCCATGATTCACGGGTACGACCTTAACACAATAGCTTTGTTTAAAAACACTTTAGTTTCAGGAGGTGACGAAAAAGTTCTGCGACTCTTTGACTTTTCTAAAGTGAGTGCAGATGTTTTGAGGAACGAGTGTGGAGTTGAATTAGAGGGAGTCACTGCAGGTGCAGGCCAAGCACTGGGACTCATGACTAAAGCAACTGACCAAGATATTGACATTTCTAACTACAAAATCACGGAAGATGTTCTGACTAACCATACTTTATGGCCTGAAGTTTGCAAGTTGTACGGGCACGGGTACGAAGTGGTTACTTTGGCTACTGGGCACACTTATCCAGTGCTAGCTTCGGCTTCAAAAGCCCAGTCAGCTGAGTACGCTAAAGTATTTTTGTGGAACTTAGAACAGAAGTCACAACTCCAAACACTGGAGTTCCATAACTTGACAGTTACTGACTTAGCTTTTTCGCACGACGACAAGTTTTTACTTTCAGTTTCAAGAGACAGAAACTGGTGTTTGTACGAGTTCTTGGATGGCGAGTACAGAGTTTCCAAAAGCTCGCAAGCACACGCAAGAATGATTTACTGCTGTGCATGGAGTCCTGAAGACAAAATATTTTTAACGGGCTCTCGGGACAAACGACTTAAACTCTGGAACAAACAAGGGGAATGCCTGGACACTTTAATGTTTTCTGCAGGAGTAACTGCTTGTGCTTGGATAACTCCTCAAATAATTGCAGTTGGACTGGAAAATGGAGTAGTCAGTGTAAGGGAAATTCATGCTAAAAGCGAACTCACACGTTACAGTCATGGAAAGTGCGTAAACAAGCTGGCATGGAACGGAGAGTACCTGTTTTCAGCAAGTGCTGACCATACCCTCCGAATAGAACACATTGAGCCTAATAACTTTTAATATAATGGCTTCTGTTAAGTTAGTATTTCAAGAGAACACCTTGGCACTTGAAGAACTTCCTAAGAGTTTCAAAGACTTGAAGAAAGCAATTGGCGAAACCTTCGGAGAAGTCCAACCCTCAATTCAATACAGGGACGAAGAAGACGACCTAATCACCATTTCCACTGAACTTGAGTTCAAAGAAGCACTGTCTTTTGCAGACGGAACTCAGCTCACACTGATTGTAGAACCATCCAAATACAAAAAGTCTGTTCTTCAAGAGTTGCCCTTAGCCAACTCGGAATCCGAATCAGAAGAACCCATTGCAATGCTTCAGAACTATAGAAAAGAAGTAGAGTCCAAACCTCTAAATGCTGAATCAGCTGATGTCAGCATTTCAGCTATGCCTGTGACTGAGGAAAACTTCTGCAACACAAACATAAACACTCAAGAAAAAGCCAGTGCTACGCAAGCTATTTCAACCCAAGACCAGTCTTGTGGAAAGTTCACTAACGAAACTGGCTCAGACGCACTTGAAGTTTCTCAAAGAGAGACTCTAACAGTTCCTGTTGAAAAGAGTTCTGTTGGGGTAGAAACTAAAAAGGTTGAAATGAAGTCAACAGGCCTCAGCACTGAAGTTACTCACGGCATTGGCGTAAACCCAACAGAACCCCGCGACCAAATGCTTGAAACACTCAGAGAAGTAGTGCGTGAAGAGCTCCAGAAAAGTGCTAACACTTTAAGAATGTCTGGGATATTGGTAAAGCACCAGGCCACTTGTGAGCACTGCTCTGTTTCTCCAATAGTGGGAATACGTTACTATTGTCCTGAATGCGCTGTTAGTTTTTGTGAAGTTTGTGAAAACCAAACAGACCATCCTCACGACATGTACAAAATGAGGAAACCTGAAACTCTGCCCAAATGTGTCACTGAAATAAAGGACTTTGAGCAGCTTAAAAAGTCGATTCCTCAAGAAAGCTTTCAAGAACCCCTTGAAGAAAGCAAAAGTTCCTTTGATGGCAAAAAACTATGGGAATTAGTTGCCAAATTTAAAGAAATGGGCTTTGAAGAAGATAACATACTTCAGTGCTTGGTAAAGGCTAACTACGACGAGCAGACAGCAATAAATATGCTTCTTGGTTAATTAAACGCAGTTAAGACTGGTCGGACTCTTCTTCAACACTCATGGCAAACTCCCGAAGGTTATCTAAGTCCTCTTGGGTTACAGGAGTTCCGGGGTTTTCGCGTTCCAAAAATACTGTTCCACTATTGAGGTTTAAAAAACCGCTAGGTGCTATTTGATCACTCTTGTGATCTGAGTTTTTAGAGTAAGCTGAAATGCTTAAGATAATCAGTAGTAAGGCCAGGACCTTAGCCATTTTAATATGCGTTTGCGGACTAAATTTTCTTATAAGGATTAGTTCTTGACTCTAATAGCAACTAAAGAATTTAAAGGGATTTTGTGTTCATAATTTCATAATGAAAAAAACAGTTGTGAAGCCGAGTCCAAGTAAAGAAGTGGAGTCGTCATTTTACCAACAAAGCAGTTCCCTCACATACAAAGTGCTTGAGCACCAAGAAAATGAAAGGGAGAGTATTGATCTTGACTCAAACAACCTTACTTTTTCAAGTAAACATTTCGAAAAAAAGTTCCGACTTACTCTTTATGGAGAGAAACCTGGGTTTGATAAGCCCTCTGCAGAATTCAAATCAAACCTGATGGTATTCTATATATTCCTGTGCGGGTTTTTGGGGATATCCGTGACATTCTCAGTTTTGCGGCATTCAGAAGGGGATATTTCTGACGCTGTTCTTACTGGCANTATTCTAAGTTCAGGGTTTGTATTTTTCATTGGAATCCTCATTCTCGTTTGTGTTCTAAGCGTGCCCTTTTGTTTGCTATACAACCGTGAATTGTACTTTGTGCTTGGATTGGTGATCTCAACCCACATTGTTTTAACTGACGAAAGGGTTCTGAATGGTATTGTCGGAGAAGATTTGAAGCTGGGTTACTTACTAGGAAGCTTTTTGCTGAGTTGCTTTTTAGCTATGTTCAGGGTTGTGCTTTTTGAAAGCTTCATATACATTCTAGCCTTGACTGTATTTGGGACACTCCTGAACTTAGGAATGCACTTGGGGTTTTCCTCATTGCACTACTACTACTTTATGAACGAATTCTTAATTACTCTGGCTTTTAACTTTTTGTTGGTTGTGGAAGCAAGGAAGTCTGAGTACAGAGCTCGGCAACTATTTTGGCGCAAAGAAAAAAAAGAAGACTCCCAGAAACCAAACAACACGGATAACGTTGTAAGTGTTTCTCCCAATATCAACTCTGAAATCGAGCAAATCATGGAGATGTGTGATGATGTGAAAAAGACCATAAAGTCAGCTATTTCAATCATCATGTTCAAAGATGTAAAAGACGAGCTCAAAAAAGCTACTAAAAACATTGAAAAGATCAAAAAGTGCATAGGCCACGGAACTAATCTCCACGTGAAGTTCAACAAAACTGATCAAATTGACGAGCAAGACAAAGCATTTATATCCCAAATGTTTATGGAGGTTTCTTTGGACTCAGCTGAAAGGTCAGAGGCAACAAGAACCGTTATGAAAGAAATTAACGAAAGAACTCCTTCTTTTCCTTTCAGTTCTTATGGAGTAGATAAACTTGAAAGTGTACTAGCTGGTGTAGGCAAAAACTGGAACTTCGACATTTGGTTTGTTTATGAAGCTACAGGCCAAAGCATCTTCATCATAGCAAAGTACCTTGGCCAAAAGTGGGGACTAATTAAGTCCTTTGGAATTCCTGACTCTGTGTTCGACACGTACTTCCAGCGACTAGAAAAAGTAAGTTTTATGTAGTCTTACCAGCAAAACCCTTACCATAACGCGTGCCATGCTGCAGATGTTCTGCACACTCTTTTGTTCTTCCTTAGCTATTCGGATGTCTTTAATAAGATAGACACCCTAGATACCCTTAGCTCAATAATAGCAGCACTAGGACACGACTTAGGGCACCCTGCCGTTACTAACAGGTTCCTTGTAAATAACAGAGACAAACTCGCTATTGAGTACAACGACAGCAGTGTACTTGAAAACATGCATGCTGCAGGAACTTTTAAATTAATGAGCAAAGAAGAGTCTAACATCTTCCTGAACCTAAGCAATAGTGACTGGTTCAGAGCGCGCAAACTCATCATAGAAATGATTTTGCAAACAGATATGTCGCGTCACTTTGAAATACTTGGGAAGTTTAAAACAAGGGCTGTCACTTTGTCCGACTTTGATATCCAAGTTGACGAAGACAAAAACCAAGTCTTAGCCATGGGACTCAAGTGTGCTGACATAGGCCATTCTTGCAAACCTGAAGAGCTCCATTATAGATGGAGCCAAAGAGTTTGTGAGGAATTTTTCAACCAAGGAGACCTTGAAAAGGCCCGTAACCAACCTGTTTCTATGTACTGTGACAGGAATACTACAGATGTGTCTAAAAGTCAGGCAGGGTTTATAAAAAACATCTGTATACCACTTTACGAGGTTTGGTGCACTTACTTGAACTCAGAAGAAGTAACTCGAACTTGCTTAGAGCAGTTGAAAGCTAACTTGAATATGTGGACTCGCCGTTCTAAAATAAGAAGAAACACTACTTATTCCAAGACTTCTGACCTACTTGACGAGCCTTCAAAAGCTAGAAGTAGCGGTGAACTAACTAAGATTAGGAATACTGATTACTAGGTAATAATATATGAACATTTTAACAGGAATGGAGCAAGAGAAGTTAGAAAACTTTGCTATTGCAGTTGGGGCAGTAGGCAGCACTATATTTGGCTTGCTAGGGATTTTTACTGCGCAACACTATTACAGACTTAAGTTTTCCAAGGATGTTTCTATAGATGACTTAGTGGGAAGTTCAACTTTGTCTGGAAGGTACTACTGCGTTTCTGGGAAGATCCAAAGTTCTAATTGTTTTTCAGTAACCCTTACACAGTCCCAGTTAAGCAACTCAGAGTACAAACAAGTAGTTTACTCTAACTTGACCAGTGAAAAGTTTAACCAGCTAGGGTTCAGAATAAGGTCAGAATCCAAAACCATAAAAGTAACAACTAACTAGAAAGAATTCCAAGTGGCAGGACACAAAAAGTCACTTACAGTTAAACCCTGCAAGAAGACAGAAATCCACGCAGAAACAGTGTACTCTGACAAAGGCTACAATTGCCTTTCTTGGAACAAAATAATCAAAACACTGCTGTCTTCAGTGACTTTTCTGCTTTCAAAAGTAATCAGCATAGAAGTTGAAGTTTATGAAAAACAAAAAGAAAAGGTTTTAGCAGTTGACTCTTACATTACTGCTATAGGCAAAGTCATCCAAATAGGCAAAGACAGAGTAATGGTAGCCGAAAGCATAGGGTTTCCCAAAGAAATTCTTTTGGAAAACAGAAGGAATGGCTACTTGACTGCCCTGACAATTGAACTTATATTCTTAGGAATACTGGCAGGAGGATTCTTTTTGAAGAAGAAAAGAAAAGACTACGAAAGGATCCTGGGCATCCATAACAGAAGCGTTGAAATGCCTCCTGGTTACGAGTGCTGTGTGTGCTTAACTAACCCTAGAGAAGTTATTTTTGAGCCTTGCAGGCATCTTTGTGTGTGCTTGGAGTGCAACCACCAACTCTCTGAGTGTCCAGTTTGCAGAACTGTTATTAGCAATACTGTTGAAATCCACTTTTCTTAAGTAATATGGTTATAATATGTTGTATAAAGTAGTAGAGGCCTAGGCGGCTTGAACTAGCTCAAATAAATAAATATGTTGTATAAAGTTACGAAAAGGTACTTTGCACGTTCCGTAAAAAGAGTCCAAAAGACACAAAAACTCTCAGAAACTTCACAAGAAACTTCACAAGAAACTTCACAAGAAACTTCACAAGAAACTCCCAAAAAGCCAGAAATAGACGAAGTCTGGATGGCTAGGAGACACATGCCTTTAATCCAAATGCCTGATGCACTATGCAGAGGCGCCCAAAGCGTGTTTTCCAAGTACTCGAACCCCGAAATAAGAGAGTGGGGGTACAAGTTAGCCCAAAGCTACGCAGAAATGTACGGTTTGGAAAAACCTACAGACATTTCCCACACAAAGCCTTTTGCTACAACAGAAGAAATGCTTAACCCCGATGTCAAAGCTTTTAGACACCAACTGTACTACAAAATGCCTAAGCAGATAGGACTTAAAGAACTCTCTGGAAAAATTGAAGAAGGGCTTAAACTCCCCAAGCCCAAAATTAGTTTGAAGTACCAAATAGAGCACGCTGTGGGTTACGCCTACAAGCGCATGCCTTGCACCTATGCCTCTGCCGTTAGAGCTTTGTCTGAGGCAAAATACAGACTTCCGCTTTTCGAACCTAAAAAAGTACTTGACTTCGGAGCTGGAACTGGAGCTACAGGCTGGGCTGCTATGAGTCTCTACCCTAAATTGGACATAGTAGCTAGTGTGGACCCCTCCAAAGCCATGCGGACTGTCGGGAAGAAAATAAGTTTTGAAGTGCCTCAGTTCAAATGGTTTGAAAGCTTAGCTAACTTGCCCAGCACGACTCAGGAAGAAGGAGTATTTGACATAGTGACTTGCAACTACGTTTTAACTGAAGTCGAAGACTCAGAAAGCAGAAAGTTGATTTTGGAGGCACTTTGGGAAAGGACAAAAGGAATGCTGTTGTTTATAGAACCAGGAACACCTAAAGGTCACAGAATCATAAATTCAGTTAGGAACTGGGTAATAGAGTCTAAAAGCAGAGAAGAAGCCAACATTTTAGCTCCCTGTCCACACGAAGGAACCTGCCCTTTGGCAAACCATCCTGATTCCTGGTGNCACTTTTCTCAGTTTGTAGTGAAGTACCCCAAAAAAGTCATTTCTAAACCTTCAACAGCAAGGATGGAAGAAAACGAAAAGTTCTCTTACTTGCTAATTTACAAAGGAGAACTCCCCAGACAAAAGTACAACGACCCCCAGGAAACTACTTCTTTGGCTGAAAAGTCTTACTTCTGGCCCCGTATAGTGCGTCCAAACATCAAAAGACAAAAGCATGTAGTAATGGACTTGTGCACACGCGAGTCAGAAACACTCCAAAGAGTAGCCAAAACTAAGGGGAAACTTCCAAACCACGTTTACAAATATGTTAGAAAAGCTGGTTGGGGTGACTTGTGGCCTTTTAGTTAATAACTTAATTACACTGAAAAAATTAGTTTCTGGAACAATGACTTGCCAAGTGCTTCTAACAGGTCAGTAAGTATATCTTTTAAAATGGCTTGGCCTCTTTCGTTAATCACATTTAGAGGAACTACAGTGTTTTGAATTAGGATCTTTGCATTTGAATAAATAAAACTTTCAATGTCAATATTTGAAGTATCCATGCTGGGGTTTTTAGACTGTTGGCTAGTTTCTTGGTTAGTTTGGTGCAGTGACAAGAACCCGTGCGACTTGTCTTTTAGGCAGTCTTGGACAGGCACCCATATGCACTTTTGAGGACACAGTAATTCAGAGGGCAAGTACTCTGCTTTGTATCTCATTTTTTGGCAGGTTTCAATGAAGTAGCCCATGTAGTAATACTTGTAAGAGTTGCTAGACACCAGCATAATCTCTTGAACTGCACCCCACACTCCTGGAGACAAAAAACTGTACTCTGGGTCGTAAAAAAAGTACACAGAACTTATACCTGAAGGAAGTATGTCCAGCACCCCCACTGCAAAAAGCTTACTGTCAATATAGTGTAGAATGTGGAAACTCCCTAAGCCCAACTTATTGCTTTCTGAGGGTTGTTCTCTAACTAGGGAAGACTGGCACAGAAAGTTTGTGTACTGGGACTCTGAAAGCTTGGAAGGAGGGTCTTTGTGAATTGCGATTTGGTACTTTTTGTATAGTTGATAGGACTCCTCAGAAAAGTCGTCCTGAACTATTTTCCAGGAATAAGTGTGGGGTTCTCCACTTTCTTCCATGCTTAAATCTGGTTTAACTTCTTCGTTAACTTTGCCTTCTTCTTTAATATTGATAAACCCCTTTTGGGTGTTTATGACACTCCAACTAGTGTTTTGAAAGTCTTTTTCTAAAAGACTTGCTAAGTGCTGGCTAAGTTCTTCCAAGTTTACTTGGAGTCCCTTTTTCTTAGCTGCTGAAGATATAACTAGTGGGGAGTTCAGAGTGTAGTTCCCGTATTGTGCAGCTTTTTTAGGGCTGTTCATGGTAACCTGAGCACAGTTTTCTTGGTACTCTAAGTTGTAGTTTAGCATGGTCTCAGTCACGTTCTTTACAACGAGGTTCTTAAATTCACTAGGAATCTGGATCATGTGCTTTTTTGCAGTTCTTTGTTGTCTTTTATTTTGGTTAGGCGGTTTGGTGCCCTGCAAGTAGTTATTGAACTTATTCATAACTTTTCTTTGCTTTTTGTGCATTTGGAAGTTGACTGCATCACAGCGTATAGTGTTGAGTTTGCAGCAAGAGTTCTGAATGTCAGGTTTGTAGTAATAGTCTCCACACCTTCTCCAGCCGAGCAGCATCATTTCTTCGTAGTCACTAGGTTTCATTTTTTCACACACTACACCTATAGTTTTGAAGTTGTTTGAATTGCAGTACCCACAGTGGCCACTTTGCTTTTTCCCCAGGATTCTGATCGCAGACATTATAAGAAGTGCATTTAAACCCTAGATAAATGGAAGCTTTCAAAAACAACCTGAACTCTTCACTTAGTCAGTTTTATGGAAACTCCCAAGTGCACCTTCGAAAGAGTTACGGAGGAGGATTTTCTGTGCCATCCAAACCTCAAACGAAACTCCCTGAGTACTCGTTTACAAAAAACTACGAGGAAACTTACAATCCTGACTACGTAGAGTCGCTTGAAGCCAGACTGCAGCAACTCAAAGCCCAAAGTGAGCAACTAAAATCCCAAGGGCAGGTTTCGTCTAGTTTTTACCAAAACAACACCTCCAACCAAAACTTAACTATTGAAGAAATCGAAATCTTGCGTGAACAACAAAGCGCCAAACTACTGGAACTCCAAGCTGAGTACAACAGAACCAAAAATCAGACTCCAAGCAATACTCAAGTGCTAGAAAACTTTAATTACAGGAGTTTTTCTCCCAAACAAACCCACAAAAGTAGGTTTTCTCCTTCAAGACAAAAATACGAAGATAAGTTTCAAAGGTACCTTGAAAACAAAAGAGTCTCCCAAAAGCCCAAAAGTGCCCAAAGGGAGTCTAAAACTTCCTGTGTGCTCAAAAAAACTAAAGGAGACTTTGAAAAGGTAACTTTCTTAAGATGGATGTTTTCAAAACTCGACAAAGACAACTCGGGCACCATAGATAAAGTTGAACTGATGCAGGAATTCCACCAAAACCCAGACTTAGCAGAACTGTTTGGACTAAGAGAACATGCAGAACACCCTCACTACATGGAAAGGTTCGAAGAAGTTTTTTCCAATATTGGCTTATCTGGAAAGTTTGAGTTTTCTTTTGAGGACTTGGTGGACTTTTTTGGCATGCAAACTCAACCAGAAAAACAAAAAGTTTCCAGAGAAAAGAAAAAACCCACTTCCAAAGGAATCATAAAGGAAGAGCAACCTGTGTGCTTACTCACCAACAAGCACATGGAACTTTTAGAAGACGTGTTTTTATTTGCTGACAAGTACCAAGACCTTGCTTTGAAAAGAAGCGAGCTTGTAAACGCTATGCGTGCAAACGAAAAAGTAGCTAAGATTCTAAACGTAGACTCTGTGAGGATTTCTGACTACCAAGTACTCAACTTAGAAACTATGCTTGAGTTCATAGAGTTTGACGGGGAAGGTCCTGAAGAACACATAACTTGGAACCAGTTTCTAGACTACTTTTTTTCGAAACCAAAAACTGTTAACTCAGAAGCAGGAATAGAAGACCCTAGTTTGGACGAAGTAGACCTTCCCAACTACTACTTACAGATCATAGAGAACCTGTTTGAGTCACTTCCTTTTAGAAGCCACAACAAAGTGTCGACCTTTGACCTTATAAGTGGAATGAGGGAAGACTCCCAAATAAAAGGGTTTTTGTCTATGACAGCAAGGGAAAACTACGACTTCTGCAGCATAGGTCGTGAAAGCTTGGGAGAAGTCTTAAACAGAATGGAAAAAGAAGCAGATTCTTTAATTAGCTGGGCTGACGTAAAGGCTTTTCTAAGCAGAAGAGGTAGACCTAAGTCTTCACTCGGTCATTTCAACAGTGCACAAAAAGAAAAATTCGTGAAACTCGAAAAATCTAAAAAGGAACTTAAAGAAACCCAAGCCCAAACCGAAGAGAACCTTGAACAAAAAAGCACTGTTAAGTTTGACAAAAAGCTTTCTAAGAACTTTTCTGGAGGGCTTTCAAAGTCACTTAGCAGAAGCAACTTTCAACCTGCAAACGACCCTAAGTCAAACGTAACCGTGCCTGAACCCTTTGAATTCGACATCAGAGACAAAGTGAAAGAAAAGTCCATCAGAGAAGCCAAGTTCGAAGAGTACCTAAAACAACTCAAGTTAGAAGAAGAAAAACACCTAAACTACAGGTACCGGGCCAAACCAGTTCCTTCAGACGTAGTAGTTCCTAAGTACGAAAGCATAATGGCAGCTCAAGAAACCAAAAGACTCGAAGTGAAGCGCAACTCTATAGAACTGACTAAGTCCAGAGAAAAGCCATTTTCATTTTACGAAAGAGACAAAAACAAAACCAAACCCGAACCTGAACTCTTTGTGCAAACTCCTTTCAAAGCCAACCCGATTCCTTGGAAAAGCACAGTCCCACTCTACCAGAAAATGGTAACAGAAGAAAAAGCCCAAAGGGAAGAAAGAATATCCAAAGCAGCCCAAGAAAAACTCCGAAAAGCTAGCCTGCCCCCTAGAATGGAAATGCACCAAAAAGTCAAGGAACAACAACAATCCACCATGCAAGAGTCCTCCAGCCGCAGTTTTGTTGCAAAACCTCCCCCTGACTTCAAAAAACTACAACACTCCTTCCAAAAAACCCTTGAAGCCAAGAAAAACGCCAAAAAACCCACCAAACCCCTTCCTTTTAGCTTTTCCAAAACAGACTCTATCAGCGAAGAACAAAAAACTCAGTACAAAAAAGAAAAAATGAAAAGCACCCACCCCGAAACCCTTGACGAAGAAGACAAAGCCAAAGCTAACTGGGGAGTTACTTACAGCAAGTCTTCTTCAAACGGAATTACCAAAAAGCCCAAAGTAGAACCCGCAATTACCAAAAAAGTCAGAGCTATGGTTGAACTCAAAAGAAAAAAACTAGAAGAAGAAGAACAAAAAGCACACAAACTCCAACTAGAAGAAGAAAAACGCAAAGCTAAAACTGAAAACTTAAAGGCAAGAGTCCAGAACTCAGAAGTAATTCGCCAGAAATTAAAAGACGAACAAGAAAAAAACAAAGAAAGAAACGAAGAAGCCAAAAAGAAACTCCAAAACAACACCAAAGAGTACAAAAACAGACTAAAAGAAATGCAGGAAAAAGTTAACAGCAGGCCTCTGCTAGTAGAAACTGTTTCGGACTCTGCTATCAAAAACCAAGCTAAAATGAAAACACTACTGAAAGTCAAAAGGTCACTCCAGGAGTCCAAAATTCCCATTGACAACTACTTCAACGAAGAAGAAAAAGACCTTATCGAAGAAGCTGAGTACCTTGTCAAGATTGGAAGACTTATAATATAAATATGAAAAGAACTAAAACTCAGAAAATCACTTACCTTGAAGAGTCTGTTTTAAGTGAACTTGCTCTTTCAAAGGGCGAAAACATAGAAGACAGCACTATTTCTGACTTGGACTTTTCTTCAGACAAGTTCGAACTCGAAAGTCTTGAAGGACTTAAAAGAGTTTCTTGGAAGAACCTAAGACGCATCAATGCTTCAAATAACGCTTTAGACAAGCTAGACAAACTACTGAATAAGTTCTCTAAACTCGAAACAGTCCTAGCAATCAACAACTTAATCACTGTAGTTGACTTAAGTCTTCCCAACCTAGTGGAACTGGACTTAAGCAGGAACTACTTGACTCAGATGCCTGACTTAAGTGGACTTCCTAGACTGGAACAGCTTCTTTTGAGTTTCAACGAAATCAACTCGGGCTTCCAGGAACTGTCCAACACCAAAAACTTACTAACTTTAGACTTGTCAAACAATAGAATTGACCTCAGTGCTCTTGAGTATGAACAGTTCATAAGTACTTTGCAAACCATACCCAAGCTTGAAAACCTCAGACTCATGAACAACCCCTTTTGCGAAACAATTCTAGAGTATGAGTTTTACATGATCCACGAACTATCTGGACTTAAGTTACTTAACAACGAACCCCTTTCAAAAGCTTTTATAGAAGAGATTCAAGCAAAACCCATGAAAAGTCTTAAAGAAGTTCACAAAGAAACCGGCGAAAAGCCCCAGAAAAGGAACATCCAAGCAGAGTACAGCCGACAAGAAATGCCTAGACTAGAAGATCTCCACATCAACTTGCAAAAAGCCAAAAACGACCCTACGCAGTGCTTAAGTTTGTTCAAAAAAGTAGCCCAAGACGCAGAAGCTATTGTAAACAAGCCAGAAGAAAGGTTCATTATTTTCAAAGCCAATTCACCAGAGGAAAAAAGCGCAATCAGTATGAACATTGACTCTTTCCTGCAAGAAGCTGTTATGATGATTGAAGACATGCCTACAATGAGGAAGCCTGTCCTAAGGATAATTGCTAGTTTGTGTGAAGTTGAAGAGTCTAACTTTGGACACAAGTGCTTACTGACTCTGGAAGACTTGCTAGTTTCAGGTCCTGAAGTTGCTAGCGAAATTGAAGAAATCATACGCAAAATCATCATACCAAAGGTTAAAGTTCAGGACGTTGACAGGGTTTCTAAAGACCTTTTGAAAGGGCTTGTTAGACTTTGCAAAGACAGAGACATTTCTGAAATCCTAAAGGACTTAGTGGACACTATGGTAATTTGGGTTAAAAGGGAAGTTAACTTTGAAGAAGAAAAACTCATGCAGTCTGAAATTCCTCAAGAAGTCAAAGAAGACCTCCACTCCTACGCAATGGCTTTAATAGCCTTTGCTGCTAATGAACGCAAAAACGCTGAGTCAATGACTGCCAAAAGAGTTGCTGACTTTACAGCAAAGCTGCTTAAAATTATGGAAAGGGAAACTGAACCTAGCAACATTTTAGGCAAGCAAGAAACAGTTAAAAGCAGCATTCGGCGGCTCAAGTACGTTCTCAAGATTATGCAAAACTTAAGTTCGTACAGTTCCAAAGCAGCTTCAGTTTTTGTGGCAGAAGAAATACACCAGAAGTTGCTAAGGGACATTTGGGAGTACTTGATGTTTTACAAAGCTAACGGCTACACTTTTGGAGGGGAGTCTACAGAAAGCACTGAAATAATGTTTTACAAACTTATGACAGCTTACTTCAACGCTTTAGGTGGACTAAGCTCTGATAGCAAGTGCATAGAGTACATACTGTTTTCGGCTCGGCAAATACTTGAAGAAATACTTAACATAGCCATTATGCCTAGAATCGACCCTGTTTTGCTAACTAGCATACTTAAACTAGTGAGTTCTATTTTGAATTCTAAGATACTTCAGAGTGACGAGCACAGCGAGCAGTTTAAGTACTTTTCAGAGTCACTTCGGAAAATGCTGCCCTTCATGGGGTACTTAGGAGGCAAAAAGTACAAAAGCATCTGTGCTTTAGGAGAAAAGTACGCCAAAGGCACAATGGTAGGACAAGAACCTATTGTAATATCTTCGCTTACTAACAAGTTCCTGCACGAACTCTTTGTTTCAATTATAGACCTGATTAGGTTCTTCTCTGAAAAGTCAGTTGAAGAAAACACCCAGTCCCCAGTGATTCAGGAAATTTGCAAACAAGTCTCCAACACACTCAACTCCAACAACAGAGAAGAACATCTTTTTAACTGCTTAGAAATACCCAACGACTCAGTTAAACTAGCTGTAGTGAAGTGTCTGGACAAGATCCCCATTGAAGAAATAGACATTGAAGAAACAGGCCACATCGTGAGAATACTTGGCAACTACAAAAACTTAGGAGTAGGCAGAACTGAAGAAGTGCTTTCCCAGGTGTTTTTACTGCTGAACAAGTTAGTAATGGACTCTGAGAAGGGCGAGGACTTCAGAAACAAGTTTGGAGAAATGGTGATTTCTGAGTGTTTAAGTATTCTGAACAGGAACCAACAAAGGGACTTGCGGGACAACGAACAAGAAAACAAAGAAAAACTTTACCTCACGCTTTCTTGTGTGATGTTTCTCAAAAAGTGCTCTTCTTTTGAGTCACTGAAGCCCTTTTTCGAAAACAAAAACGCTGAAGAGAAGATGAAAAGCATTTTGAAAGCTGAAGAACTCTATAGGACCGAAAACGAAGCCCCAGTTGAAATAGAAAGAACTCTTGTTGGCAAAAGGATAGAGTGCCTTCTGAACTGCTTAATAGGAAAGAACCACTTGCACCCTTACGACTACGTTGCTTTAAGAGTGTTCCAAATGATGGCTGACGTCCTTATGGGACTCAAAGAAACCCGGATATTTGAAAACAAGTTTGGAAGCAACCAACTAGAAGAATTAATCAGGTTCAACAGGGAGTCCTGGAGTATAAGAGTTAACCAAGAAAGGTCAACTTGGATTTCCCCAGAAGCAGCTGAAGAGTTCCAGGAAGAAAAGTCTTCTGGCTTTTACGTGCAGCACCAAAAGTTTTGCCAGTTAAAAGCAGTAAGCACACTTTTGATGTTTTTAATGGGCAAAAGTTCAATGGAGAACTTAGACTTAGAAAAAACTCTGCAGGAAGAGTATAACCCTAAGTTTGAAAAAAGCACTTTGCTAAGGCAAGTTTTAGCTAAAACAGACGAAATTAATGATAAGTACCTCAATGAAAAGGAAAAAACTGAACAAAAAGAAAAGAAAAGTCTTAGTTTGCAAGACGTAGAAAACTTAGAAACTGAAGACCCTAACTTGCTTAAAAAAGCTATGGAAGGCGAGGATATTGGCAGCAGCAACTCTTACGCACTTTCTAAAGAACTCGTCATGGTGAATGCTTATGCTCCACAAAATGAAAAACTAGAACTCAGAGCACTGGTGCTTGCGGCTTTTCTCAGATGCTGCTATTCTGCAATAGAATTTGGTCCACTAAACACCAGAATGGAAGTTTTGAGCCAGCTAAAGCATCCAACTACTTTGCAAAACATCACTAAACTGTGCGCCACCACAGGGTGGAAGTACGCAGCCTTAGGAGCAAAGTACTTACGTGTAGTTAAACACATAATTAGGCTTTTGCCAACGTACAACTTCAGAGTGCAAGAAGACACTATTTTATTTGAAACTATTTCTTTGGCACTCAACGAGATCATTGAATTCATCGAGTTCAAAATAGCAAACCAAGACAGAAGCCCCCTTTCGAAGGAGGACGAGTTCTTAATATCTGAGTTAGCTTCTGTAGGAAACAGCATTTCGCAGTCTGTAAACACCTTCCAGTGGTCTGAAAACGACGAAACTGTGTACATAGAAAGGACTTCCCAGGTGATTAGAAGTGCCCAGGAACAGGTTGCAGCCTACCTACTGCAAGAACTGATTCCAGTTTCTTCAATAAAAAGCTACGTAGAAATGCTTTTTTACATTATGACCAAAAACGAAAGAATGGACCCCAACGCGTACAAAAAACCAGAAAAAGAAATGGAGTACTTAGACAAGTCCAGGGAGCAAATAGGCGACTTGTTAGGGATGTACCTTGCTATTTGCCAAGAGTCAAAGTACAGAGTAATTGAGTTCTGCAAAGTAGGAACGGTCTTTGAGAGCAAAGTCATGAACCCAACTTACATGCAAGAAGTCTTGAACAAGGCCAGCTTTATTTTGTTTGCTATCGAACTAACTAAGTACATGAGGGAAGAGTCCACTCAGTTCAAGCTGCCTCAAAGCAAAGTTACAGAAAGAATTGCAGGTATTTGCTGGACTGACATGTTTAATTCCAGTAAGTGGGAGAAAAAACTAGTAGTGGTGACTTCTAGGTGTTTTTACTTGCTGAACCCTGCTACTTCTCCCCCGTGTCCGCTTTGTGGAGAAGACAGGTTCTGTCCTTCTCCTCCTTCTTACGGAATGCACATTGAGTTCAGAGACATTTCTAAAGTAGTCACTTTCCCAGGAATTCCCCAGCTTTTTTCCATCGAGTATAGCTTTAAAAAGAACCCCAAGTACTTAACTTTCAGGTGCAAGTACTATTCTGGAGGAAAGCAGTTGAGTGGGCTTTTGTCAGAGTTAAAAGCTGAAATAGAAACAGGAGACCTCAATGAAGACTTTGAAGAAGACTCAGGTTCTCATAGCTTGATGGAAGACTTCTGTTTAAGAGACTCCTTAGAAAACCTTTTATTCAGACACGACAAAGGGCAAGTTAAAAAAGCTATATTTTGCTCATACAACCCCAGAAAAGGTTTTGCTATGTTCAGTAAACCCAAAGTCTTTGAGAACTGCTATTTAACAGTTTTGACCAGTAAAAACTCATTACTTCTCCTGGACTGTAACTTTAAGCACTGGAACTTTTTTAACCCAGCCACTTCTGTTGAGTTAACTTCTCAAATCGTAGCAACAAGGGCAATTGAGCCTAACTTGTTTAAGATCTACAAAGAATTCGACCTAGGAAAATGCGACCGTGCGAAAGTTCCTAAAACATCGGACTTCAAAATCATTTTGGAAATTGACCGGACAAAGCACACTTTTGTGTTCCAAGACGACATGACTCTTGAGGTTTTCCAAAGAAACGTTATGCGGGAAGTTACCAAGTTGAAAGGAGGCAAGAAGCTCCAAGAAAACCCTAAAAACCTTTTTGACAAGTAATAATTAAATGTCTCGTGAGTTAGCCGTGAACTTTGAAGACTCTAAAATTGGAGTCTTGAAGCCAGACCCCATTAAAATAACGCGTTCCAACTACATCATTACTGACTTCTTCACCAACATTGAAGAAGTAGCCAGAAATGACATACTTGAACCCTCAGAAGGCAAATCGAAACTCAACAAACTGCTCCACAGCTACCACATTCTGAACCCTTCAGTGTGGCTAGTTCTGATGCTGCTTGGATTCTGCTCAGCTACTTTGGGCTTCACAATAGACTACTCGTCTGAGAAACTCCTGGGGTTTAGGAAGTTCCTTGCAAGTTCTGAAAGCGGAGTAGGAAACTTGTTTATTTGGGTGGTTTACTCCATGGTTTTTGGAGCCCTTGCAGGAGCTTGTGGCAAGTGGATCAGTAGCGATGCCGAAGGCTCTGGAATTCCTGAGATGAAATCTATTTTAGCAGGAGTGCACCTGTCTAAGTACCTCAGCTTCCCAACTTTTTTTTCCAAGATACTGGGTTTAGTCGCAGCCAGTGCTGCAGGGCTGAGTATCGGCAAAGAAGGTCCTTTTGTGCATGTGTCTGCTATCATTGGAAACAAGTTAATGAAGTTAGGCATGTTCAAGAGCCTCCACGATAACTTAACTATCAGAAACCAGATACTCGCAGCGTCTGTTGCTGCAGGCGTAGCGTCCACTTTTGGAGCTCCTATTGGGGGAGTTCTTTTCAGCATTGAAGTAACTGCTACTTACTACATCGTAAACAACTTGTGGAAAGGGATTTTTTGTGCTATATTTTGCGTGATTAGTTTTACGCTGCTTCACATGACTGAAGTGACTGACCTTATCAACTTAACTGACTTTGAACCTTTTGAACTCAACTTAGAGATTCTGTGCTTTTCGTTGCTGGGGTTGCTTTGTGGAGTCGTAGGCGCACTTTTTGTGAACTCGGCAAGCAAACTCATACTGATGAGGGTTCACAGAAAGTTTCCTAAGGTGCACTCAAGGTTTAGGTACATTTTCTACGTAACACTAGCTTGTGCACTGATTACTTTTTCAACACAGTACCTGCAGCTTTCTGACAAAGTCATCATTAACGAAATGTTTCGAGCTGACAACCTCACCACTTACGAAAACGCTGACTGGGGATCCCCTAGCATTGCACTTAACCTTTTGATTTATTTTTTGGCCAAAATAACCCAAACAGCTTTTAGCATCAGCCTCCAAATTCCCTGTGGTGTTTTTACGCCTGTGTTTACAGCAGGGGCTGCTTTTGGAAGGTTTTTTGGGCTTGTGGTAGACACTGTTTTAGGAAGTGAACACAGTGGAGTCTACGCAGTGGTAGGGGCAGCAGCTTTGACTTCTTCAGTAACTCACACGATCTCAGTAGCTATTATAGTGTTTGAGCTTACAGGCCAAATCAACTACATGCTGCCTATGATGGTAGGTGTGCTTATATCCTTTGCAGTAAGCAACGGATTCAGCATGTCTATATACGACGTCCTTCTAGAAATGAAAGGACTTCCTTACTTGCCAGCTTTAAAACCATCTAGACTTTACAAGTACGAGGCCAAAGACGTTATGGCTGAAAGACTAACTTGCTTAACTATAAGTTCCACACTCAGAGACCTTGCAAACACTATTTTCGAAAGTGGAACAGCCCTTTCGAAGGTCCCGATAGTTGACAACCAAATGTACCTTGTATCTGACGTAAGCGTTAGTAACTTGCAAAGGTACTTGATAGAGCAGTACTCACTAGAAAGTTTGCACTTCAGCCAGGGCACCAGGAGAGAACTCGACACTTACTTCGGGTTGTTATCAGGAAGCAGAGACGTCCACGAAGAACTTAAAAAGACCATTACGATTGAGGAACACCTTGGGGATAGTGAGCTAAACGAGTTCTGGTCTTTCGAAGTTGACTTTGAAGCAGAAGTGCTACACCTAGACAAAGCTCCACTTTCGATTCCTGAAAACACGCCTTTGGCTAAGGTTCACTTTTTGTTTATCATGTTAGGACTAACTCAACTTTACGTAGTTAGAGGCGGCAAACTAGTAGGCATTATTTCTAGAGACAGTTTCATTAATCACAATTAATTTTGAATATTTAATTAGAAGAATGCTACTTACTTTTTAGGGTAAGTATGACTCTTTCAAGTAGTGTCTGTAGTTCGTGAATTTCTAGTTCTGGGTTGAATATACTTGTGACTAGTTCCAAGCAAGGTTCTTTGTCCAAAGACTTTTTGAGTTCTTGAGTTATAGTTTCTAAGTTGTAGTTTTCTAAATTGGTAACTCCGCACCTTAAGCTGAACATCACAAGCCCTATTTTGTAGATCTCCTCGTTCCGGAATTCCTCTGGTGCTTTCCATCCAGGTGGGCTAGAACCCTTTATGTCGAGTTTCAGCTTGATCCTCCGCTGGGTGTCTAAGTACAAGTCAAAGATGCTAAACTCAGAAACGTCGACTTTCTTTGAGCCTAAAAGTTTGAGGATTCTAACTAGCTGCTTCATCCACTCCAGCTGCTCCACTAAAGGACTAAACTGTCCCACTTCAAAGAGTCTTTGACTGGCTTCCCAGAGTCTGTACAGCTCTCCTTTAACTTTACAAAGTCCTAAACATTTGAGCATTCCTGGAAAGTTTAGTCTTTTGTAGTTCTCATACGACTTTACAGCTAAAGAGTGGTCTTCACTTGAAATGTGCTCATATTCTACTGGCTGAGAAAACTCAGTTCCAAATGTTTGTCTTCCAGCTTTACAGTTTCGAACGCTGAACAACCTTTTTGAGTCTAAACTGAGTTTAAGAGTCTGAACAGTGGTTTCTTTTTTAGTAAAAGAGTTCTGAACTAATTCGTTTATTCTTTTGTGGATGTCAATGGTTCTTTGGGAACTGTGTTTAATGAAGTTGCTCAGACTTAGTCCTTCTTTAACCCTTAGCCTTATTTTGTTTGACTTGTCCAAAACAAGGTTTTTAGACACAAGGTCAGTAAAAATCATTTGGTTGTTGTAGAACTTGCAAGCAGTGCTTCTGAATTCTTGTAGGGCTTCTTCACTTAAGCAAACAGAACCTAGGTCAGTTCCTTTGTAATTGGACACTACAATTTCTTTTCTGGAAGGCACAACTTCTTCGATCACAAAGAGTTTTTCGTTAAGGTGGAGCCTCATAATGAGCTCGGCCAGATTTTTTTCGCTTTGGAATTCATTAGTTCCAAAGTAAGGAATAACGTTCTTTTCTAGCTCAGAACTTCCATAAATGTCGTAAGGAACTAAGCTACAGCACTCTAGTAACTCGTTGAAGGTAGTTTCTTGGCCTTGGAACACTTTCAGTAGCCCAGCTCCTGCTCTAGAAAAGTCCTTTAATCCAGACTCTAGAATAGTTTTGGGAAGGGCTGAAATTCCTTTTTCAGAAAGTCCAAGTAGGCAGCAGTCCATCACAAACAGCACTTGGCTTTTCTTAGAGTCGAAGCTTAGGTACCCGCCTTGCAAGCAGTAGTTTGCTTCGTTTATGAAACTAAGAAGTGCATTTGTTTTTTCTTCAGCGAAGACAGCTGGTCTGTTTTTAACAGAAAACAAGAATTTCATTGTGAGGCTAGTGTTTCCGAGTTTGAACATAGCTAAGAACTTCTGGATAGGTTCCTGGGAGTTTTTGTCGCACAAAGCGAACATCCCGATTTTGGAGTCTTTTTCTGCTTTTTCTTTAATGTTTTTTATGCCCAGTTTCGAAAACCCTTGCTTGAGGTATTCGTAAATTAATTTGAATCTTTGATTTTCTTCTAAATGAAAATTTTGATTCTCACTGGAATTTGAGCAAGTTTGGTTCTTGAAGAGAGCCCTAAAACTCTCCTCTTTTACCTTGAGTTGTTGATCCGCAATTTTCAGGAAGTCTTTTTGCGAAATGTTGCAAGGAACAAATAAGTTACTGTAGATAAGTAAAAGTGTTTTTTCTGATTTGGACGTGATTGCTCCAATTTTTTGGTTAGCTGGCTTTCCCAAGCCTTTCAGTAATTTTAGCTTTTCTTCTTCACTAGAAGGAAGCACTAAGTCTTTGCTGTAGGCGCAAAAGGTAACTTGGTTAGGAGTTTTAAAAAGAAACAAGAATGATAAGTGAGTGTCATTCGGTTCTAGTAGCTTTTCCGCTTCAAGAGAGCTGGTGCACCCCGACAATAAGGGTTGTGGCAGGAACTCTAGGTTGGTGGGAAGTATTTTTGAGGAGCTAATACCTTTCAGAGATAAGTTCTCGCTAATCCAAGAGCTTATGATTTCGCTAGGTGTTTCCATATATAATATAGAAATATAATTTAGCTGCAGAATTTGAATTAAGTCTAGTTATTTTCCAGAAGATGAGTTAAGGCCCACCCTAGACTTAATACCTTAAACAATTCTAGACAATTTAAAGCAGCAGCTGAAAAGAGTGTTCCTTACATTGTTTTCATATATTCGTTTTTAAATGAATGTCTTTATAATGATTTTTAATATTAGGAAAACAGGGTAAATTCTGGAAACTTATAATTATATGGTTAAGAGTTACGGATTAAATGAAATATAAACTCCTTGTATTTACCCAGTGCCCGTGTGGGTTAAGAGGGTTGTTGGCGACGCTGCGTTCTCCGTATTGGTATGCAAGCTTGTGGGCGTACATAATTGGGGCAGGAACTCTGATAGACCCGCTCCAGTTGTAGTAGCCGTAGCACATTCTGTAAGAAAGAACCTGCAAGTCGTCAGCTGTAAATCCGTTTTCGTCTATAACTACGAAGTAATGAGTGGGGTTCATAACTCCCTGGGTGGCCCTGGTGGGGCACAAATAAAAATCGAACTTTTGAGGGTCAACTAAAAGCCTGTCCACACAAGTTCCGATGGGAGGATTACTGAGTCCGTTTGACCTTGGCTGGTAAAACCTTGCGTTTATGCGCTTATTAACAACTAAAGCGGTTAACAAAGGCTTTTCTGGTATAATTTCTTCTTCGAGGAGCCTTTCAAAGGCTCTTTTGATCTGAGGCACTTCTGCATTCAGAACTACGTTTCTTTGGCTGTCAGAAACTCCGTCCCTGAATACAATTACTCTTCTGGGCCCAATACCATTATGTCTCTTAAACTGCTTAATTGCCTCACAGAAAGCATCAGATAGCCTAGCTGACACTTCTTCGCCAGGCCTATTTACCATTGGCACTGAAATGTAGTGCGAAAAGTCTCTGTCTGAAGTAGCGCAGACCCCTAACACACTGAAAGAATTACGCTTGTGGAAAACATCTACTCCAACGATCATTGTGGGAATGTCTCTAAAAGGCATATCGTCCAGAGCCCAGGGAACGCCTTGTATTTTTGCGTTTATCTGTATTACGATCTTCGTGATGATGGACCCCAAAGCCCTTTGGTCCTTTCTTATAGTTGAGGTAAGAACTACCTGAGTAGGAACTGGCAGTGTTGAAAAAGTCAGCCTTTTTAATTGGTCGTAGAGTCTACAGTTTCCTTTTTTTCCGGGCAACAAGCAAACTAAAATATCAACATCGGGACTGCAAATGTTTCTCAGTTCTGCATCCCAGGTATTCCAGTTGGCATCCTGGATTGAGAATCTTCTAGGGGGTTGATGGGGAATTCGAAAAGTTCCAATTTCACTGATTAGCATTCTTCCAAAATTACTAGCATCGCGTTCGTCATTTCTGCAGTAAAGTATTCCCCACTTGTTTAGTCCTCCAGACAAAAACATTGGGTTCTGGACTTCCCTGTCAAATCCTCCGTTAGTTTCGTTAATCGGAATGACTCTAGTAGGTTCTTGTTCATTAGGTCCTCTCATTTTAATGCTTCCTGCAGGCAGTACTCTTGCATTTAGCTTAGCAGGTTCTTCTTCTATAATGGCATGCCAAGCATCAATCTCTTCCTTAGATTTTTGGTTTGTTCTGAGGTTTTTGAGGAGTTCCCCTGACTTGTTAAGTCTTTCTTGGGGCTGCAACTTGGTTTTTTGAGCTAGTGACCTCATGATGTTGAAGTTAGACCTGATTTCGTCTGTAAGTCCAGTTTGTATACAGAGTTCAGGAATCAGATAAACATCGTTTTCGTCCACTTGCGCCCTTAAAAGGGGTTGTTCAGGGTTTTGTATTTGCTTGTTGTAACGTTCATGGTAGTAGCGCATCAAAGACCACATTTCTTGGTTTTTCTGGAACCTGTGGCTCTCAGGAGTCATGTCCCACATGATTTCTTCTACTTTGTAGTGGTTGTAGTTGTACACAGTCCAAACCATGTTCCCCACTATTGACCTCTCAGCAGCTTCTCTACCCCCTGCTGATAACCTATCTTCAATTTGCTGTAAAACATTATTCTGCCTCAAACATCGGCTAGTAATGTCAATATTAACGTAGCACCCACCTTCAAAGTCCCTAACTGAATTTATGTACCCAGGCCAAACGTTAAGTCCGTGTCCGTTTAAAGGTTCAGTTCTTCTAGGGTCGTAAAATCTTCTGCCAATCCTTATAAGTCCGAGTCTAGCTTGGATCGTATTGAAGAAAGTGTTGTAGAAAGTTCTCATCTGGTCAGATCCAGTCACTTGTTCAACAGGCGTGAAGGTGATAGTATAGTTCTGGTTGTTGTGCTCAACTTCTACCACAAGCGGTTCTTCAGGCTGGAAGTCCATAGCCACGTATATGCTGGTTCTGGCAAAAATGTACTTCCCCAGTTCTTCTAGAATTCTGTTTCTGCACTTCCTTACTAAAGTTTCTCTTAGTTTAGCTTCTTCGTCAGGAACTTCTGGTTCAAAGGAGATGTCGAACTTGTAAAGGTTGTAATTTGGTCTCATATTAAACCTGTAGAAGTTCGCCAGAATTGTAATTGCATTTCCAGTTTCGCAATAGCCCGGTCTATCTGGAAATTGTTGCATATTTATTTGAATCCATAGATTACACAAAGGTTATATAGACTCTAGAGACATTTGGCCAATAAGCGAAAAAAAAATGAGTCACTTTGGAGAGTTAGTGCTTTTAATAGGAGACATACATATTCCACAAAGGGCAGTTGACCTTCCAGAAAAATTCAAGGAGTTGCTCGTTCCCGGAAAAGTGCAGCACGTTGTGTGCACAGGAAACATTGGAAACCGTGAGCACACTGACTGGCTCAAGTCCCTAGCTCCCAATGTGCATATAGTCCAGGGCGACTTCGACCTTGGTTCAAACTTGCCTGACCAGAAAACAGTGACTATAGGAGAGTGGAAAATAGGACTCATCCACGGTCACCAAATAGTGCCCTGGGGTGATAAAGAAGCCTTAGGCAATTTGCAGAGAGAACTTGAATGCGACATACTTGTGCATGGGCACACTCACCAGATGAATATCGAAACCATCGACGGCAAGTATATTGTTAACCCAGGAAGTGCTACAGGTGCCTACACTCCTACCAAAAGTGACGTGGTGCCTAGTTTCATCATCATTGCCTTCCAAGGAAAAGAAGTCACCGTCTTCATTTACGAGTTAGTTGACGGAAATGTCTCAGTGAACAAGTCACAGTTCTCCAAGGCTTAATAATCTTAATTTAGTAGTTTAAGAGGTCTGAGCTACCATAGCGCCTGTAAGGTTCAAGAACTCTTCCACACTCATACCTAGCTTAAGTTCCACTTCGCCTCCTCCCATCCAGAAGTACTTGGGGGTCAAGTGGGTTATTTCCTCACTCAGAATCACAGGGATGCTTTGCTTCATTAAAAAAGGAGTGATTGCGTTGTAGCCGTACCCCGTGATTTCTTTGGCAACTTCTTCGTCAGCCAGTCTGAAGTGGAAGTGTTTTTTAGAAACGTGCTTGTTTTTGGCGTGTTTGTTTTGGAGTTCCTTCATGAACTTCATGATTTTTTCAGAGTTAAGCCTTGCTTCGTACTGGATAATCACTGCCACGTGTTTGTAGTAAAGGGGTTCATCTTGGAACTCCTTGTTCCAGTTTGTGTTTTCAAGTATTATGGTTTTGCAGAGGTGGTAGGTGGAGGGAGCTCCCAGAAACCTTTTCCTTTCTTCAAGAGTCAATTCGTAGTAGTTAGGGTTGGCCCTTTTGATCTGCACACTGCGGCACTTGTGCTTCCGGAAGAAGTAAAGCAAGTCCAGCTCTATGTCTGACACTGGAAGGCTATGCACTCTTTTGGCAAGCTGTTCCATCATCAAAGTCTAATAAAATGAGTGACGAGGAAATTACTATCCACGTGGTAAGAACTAAGTAGGACCAAAAAGACCAAGAAGGAGACTTAGGACTCGTCAAGATGAAAATAGAAGAAACAGTCCAGGTGCTCACTAACTTTTCAGCTGAATCAAGAGCTAAGTCCAGGCAAGAATACTTGGAGGACTTGGCTTCTTTAGTTTCTAAGTACTACGACTACAACACAGAACTGGCTAACTACTTAGTAGCTTTTTTCCCTCCCACAGAACTAGTGGACTTCCTTGAGGCCAACCAAGTACCTCGTCCTCTTGTTATCAGGGCCAACACCCTCCGCACCAAAAGACGCGAACTTGCCCAGGTGCTTATCCAAAAAGGAGTCAACTTGGATCCTGTAGGAGAGTGGAACAAAGTAGGTCTTAAAATAATTGAAAGCCAAGTCCCCATAGGAGCCACTACTGAGTACCTTGCAGGGCAGTACATGCTGCAGTCTGCCAGTAGTTTTCTGCCAGTGATGGCTTTGGCACCCAAGCCAGGAGAAAGGGTACTTGACATGTGTGCTTCGCCTGGAGGCAAAACCACGCACTTGGGGCAACTCATGAAGAACTCTGGGATCCTAATGGCCAACGAGTTCAACAAAGAGAGAATTCCTGCTCTGAGTGCCAACTTGCAGAGAATGGGAATTACCAACTCAATAGTTACGAACTACGATGGAAGGAAAATGAACAAACTCTTTAACTGCTTTGACAGAGTCCTTGTAGACGCCCCTTGTTCAGGCTTAGGCGTGATTTGGAAGGACCAGTCTATCAAAGCCCAGCGCACTCTTAAAGAAATCAAGGCCAACGCCCACATTCAAAAAGAGTTACTGCTGGCAGCTATTGACTGCGTAAACGCAAGGTCAAGTACGGGAGGGTTTGTGGTGTACTCAACTTGTTCTATTGCAGTTGAGGAAAACGAAGAAGTTATCCACCACGCTTTGAAAAACCGCAACGTCAAAATAGTTGAAACTGGACTTAGCATAGGCGAAGCTGGACTGCCTAAGTACAGGGGAAAGCACTTTCACTACCACATGACTCGTGCTAAAAGAATCTACCCACACATTTACAACATGGAGGGATTCTTTGTGTGCAAGTTGAAGAAACTAGACAATACTTTGCCTGAAGGAGCTAGCAAGCCACACTCCGCCCACAAAAGGCCTAAGCAGAAAAAGGCCAAGAATATGGAGTTTGAAGTAGTCAAGAGTGACGAAGCTAGGGCTGAAGAATTAGTTTCAGAAGTTGTTAGTGAGCCTCAAGAGGTTGAAGAAGAACCTAAGAAACACAAGAAAACTGAGGAGAAACACAAGAAAACTGAAGAAGAACCCAAGAAAAAGTCCAAAAAACACAAGGAAACTGAAGAAGAACCCAAGAAAAAGTCCAAAAAACACAAGGAAACTGAGGAGAAACCCAAGAAAAAGTCCAAAAAACACAAGGAAACTGAAGAAGAACCCAAGAAAAAGTCCAAAAAACACAAGGAAACTGAAGAAGAACTTCCCAAAAAGAGAAAAAAGTCCTCTAAATCCGAAAAAACCAAAAAGAAGCATAAGTCTAAGTAGTAAGTTATCGTCTTATTGATAAGTTAAGCATGGACCCATCTTGGATGCTGTAATCAACTAAGGTTCTGCTGCCTTTAACCTCTATACTACCAAATTTGAGACACTGCTGATCAAGAAGAATTCCTTCTTTTGCTTGGATCTTGGTTTTTACATCGTTAATAGTATCAGAGAGTTTCATATCTAAATCAATTTTCTTTCCAGTTAAACTATTGACGGTGATCTTTGTTGTTGGATCTACAGTGTTTGTATTCCGAATTGATAAGTGGACTGTTGAACCGGGCTGGATCTGTTGATCCCCTATATNACTCAAAGGTCTTCCATTCGAGGACAATACCTGATGAACTTTAGGTATGCCTGATTTTTCGTGTATTTTTTCCATCAAATCATCAAGAGTGTCATTGGTATGATAGTTTATAACCAAAGTTCCCCTTCCAGGATACCTTATAAATATATCAAAACTTTTTCTCTGCCTGATTTTTAGATTGAAATTACTGTTGAGTTGGAGAGTCTTTCCTTTACGAGGCATTGAAAAGGAAGGGTAACTCCAAGACTTAACAAACTCATGAAAATCTTTGTCTGGTAGTTCTATGAATTCTTTGATTCTTGCTGAATACTGAGGACTAGGTGAGTAGAAATTTAAAATTTCAGATTTAAGTTGCTCTATTCTGACTTGAGCATCTTTAAAAACTTTGAAAACTGACTCAAGTTCAGCTTCTAAAGAACTAATCCAATCGCTTACGTAGTTTATAGCTCTTCTTTTATTGATCAGTGTTTGATTCAGCATTTCATCTAAAGCCTTTACCACGTAATCAACCCTATTCTTCCTAAAAGGCACAGGAGTATGAGTTCTGCCGTCAAAAATCATCATGTGGAAGCCCAACTGGTGAGGACATAGCATCACAGGAGGCTCACTGCACTCACACATAAACTGATCACCCGGACAATCAGGAACAGAACATTTGGAGTCCATTGAACAAGTAAGTTAAGTAATATATATGGAACGCGATTTTGAAAAACCCAGAAATGATACAGAGTGGATTGAAAATGCTAAAAATGCCCACTACTTCAAAGATGACTTTAATTTATTACAAATGCAAAATAAAAATTACCCAGAGACTCCAGGGGTTCATCGACCGTTAGCCCAAACAAAACCCCGCCCACAAGTAACTTATTCCTGCACAGTTTCTCCAGGGCTTAAAATTGGGTGCCTCAAAGACAAAGTTAAGGCACTGAAAAAAGACTACTCCTCCCTAAAAGTTACTTTGCATAAGTACACTCAACAAGTCCTAGTCATCACTGAAAAGTTTACCAAAAGGGTCATTTCTAGAACAACTTACCAAAATGAGCCAGTAAAAAGCTCTTCCTACAGCAACTGGAAAGACAAAAAACTAGACTACTACACACAAAGCCTACAGTCCAGCTGCAAAAAATATAAAAAAAAGTACGAAGACACTTTTAGAAGCCTTGACGAGTATCAATCAGAAAACGCAGATCTACTCAGCCAGAACTTGAGACTCCAGGAAAGCCTAGAAAACGCCCAAGAATTGCTTTGTGAAAAAGACAACCTACTAGAAGAGTACTACGAACTATACTCAAAAGCTTATGAAGAAAGCGAACAACTCTCCAACGAAAATAGTGATTTTGCTAAAACAATCCACGAAAAAGAAGCAGTCATAGACTACTTAAGAAACGAACTCAAGAAACTAGAAGACTCAGAAAGCTTAGTTAAGTACTCAGGAGAATCAGCTGACTACTTGCAGTTACTGAAAAAAAAACTATACGACAGGGAAAAAACCATCAAATCACTAAAAACAAACCTAGAAAACCTAACAACTCAACTTGAGAACCAAAAGTCCTATACAGAAGAACTCGAAAACATCAACAGAGACCTGTCCCAAGAAAACTCTAGCATGCGCAAGACAGTTTCCAACGAAGAAATTCTGCAGGAAATAAAGCAAAGAGCCACTAAGCAAAACGATAACATTGAAGAAATAGACTTTAAACTACAGAACTTCAGCGAAGAAGTCCAAGAGATGTTTTTAGAAGCTTTTGGGGAGGCTTTTTATGAACTGAAGTTTGAAACAGACTCAATTCTTTCTGTTCTGGAAGGAACAACCACCACTGCCTTGTCTCCAGTTAAACCAGACAAACTAGAGATAAAAGACTTGCAAGAAGAGTTTGGCAGGCTAAAAGAAGACTTCGACTTACTTTATGAGTCGCACAACTATAAGCAAGAAGAACTTGAAGGGTTTAAAGAAGAACTCGACTTTATCAACGCTTACTTTGAGAGCCAGATGTCTGAGTCTGAGTCGGAGGACGAAAGTTACTTAGAGTACAACGAAGAAGACTTTAATGAGTACTCAGTTCAAACTTACTCTAGTTTGCAAGCTACAGAAAAAGACCAAGGATGCTTTGGTAAACTTAACAGGTGCATCAAAAGATTTAAGTCACTGGCTTACCAACAAAGAGACGAGTTGGATAAACTGCAGCTCCAAAACAGCGACCTCTACTCCAAAATAACTTACTTGGATTCAATTAACAGACAACTCAAAAAAGGGTACTTAGAACTAGCTAACAACTTTGCTGCTAAAGAAGACCAGTTGAGCCTCTCTAGAATAGAGTCTCAGGACTTGGTTGCCAGAAACAACTTGATAAAAGAGCAGTATGAAACTCTTGTTGCAAAACTTAAACAGAGCGAATCAGGTCAAGAAAAACAAAGCTTTATGGCTAAGTACAAAGCTTTAGAAGACAAAATACTGAACTACGAAGCCAGAAAGCAAGGCTCAGAACACGCCCAACAAAAACCCAATTCAATCAAGCAAATACTTTCGGAAAGCCTTAAAAAAGGACTTCAAGAAGAGTCACTCAGCAAAGCCTTACAAAGCATAAATAACACCCAAGAGGTCTACCAAACCGAAAAAGAACTATGGGAGAACTTTGCTCACCAAGGATTCACTGAGAAACTAGAAGAGTTCTACTACAAGTTCACAGCAGAAAACCCTGAAAGTTTCACAAAAGCTCGTCAAGTTACACTTGTTCTCTTTATTTTCAAAAAACTTACTTCTAAGTCATGTAGTATGGTTTAACTAAGAATCCATTTAAAATCTTATTATAATAGTTAAATGCAAGAGACTAAGCAAGTTCATGGAAATAATTCCTACCTTAAAAACCACCTTAGACTTAAACAAATAAACAGTTCCAATAAAAACTCTCCAGAACAAACTAAGAAGAATCGAATGTTCTATTCAAAAGCTTCGCAGAGTTTTTCTCATTTTAACTTGAAACCCCTGCTAGAACACTCTCCTGAGCTCAAAACTCAGCCCTTTCCCCAGAAGAACCCTGTCTCGGACGCCAAAAATAAAATTGAAAACTTTATAAACTCAAAAGGGAACGCAAAATACCGATCAGATCCTACCTTTGAAAAAGTGCTGCAAGAAAATAGAGATTTCCGCGACAAACTAAAAACTCTCAAAGACGAAAACATCAAGCTGAGTTGTCAGCTCAAAAAAAGCGAACAAACGAGCGAAAACTTGTTTCAAGAAATCAAAAATTTAAAATATGCAAAAGAAAAAGCAGACCAGAACATCAGACTGCTTAAGTCACAGATTGAAAGGTACACTGAAAAAGGTTCTAGAGTAAACTCGCCCAGCCATGAAGTTGAGTACTGGAAAAACAAGTTCAGGGAAATTGAGTTCTATGCCGAAAACCTCAGGAAGAACTGGGACTCCCACAAAAAGAAACACGAAGAAATGACCCAGACTTGCTCTGAGCTACAAGAATCCAACCAAATTCTCCAACAACAACTTCAAGAAACCAAACAGCTCTCCGGAAACTTAGAGTCCCAAAACAAAACACTGGAAGCCGACAACATTATTAAAGAAAAACTTATCCAGCACCTGAGCCAAGAAGTAAACACTCTCAAAGCCAACAAAGAGTTCAAAGAAAGACTTGACACTGAGTCGCTTGACTTGATAGAAAACCTTCAAGAACAGCTTAAAGCTGAACAAGAAAAAAAGTACTTAATGGACGAAAGTATAGAGGAAATAAGGCCTATTGTAGAGAAGTCACTTAAGTTTTTAGAAAGCTTAAGTGAAACAGCCCAGCAGCAACAACAAAAAATAATAGTACTTGAAAGTTTAGAAAACGAAACCTGGAATGTCAAAAGTTTAGTAAACGAAATCAGCAAGAAGAACGATAGCTTCTTTGAAAGCCTTCAAGAGTTTTCGAGCTACTTAACTTCTGAATGCATGGAACAAAGTGACCAAAGCTACACTGATAGAAGCAACCTTTCTTCTAGTTCGCAAAAATTATCAGCAGAGTCCACTTTGGTCAACTTTAACAAACCTAATCAGTACAAGCTACTGTATGATGAGTTTGTCAAGCTTCAAGAAGACTTTAACCTGATTTATGATTCACACGTACTCAAAGAAGACGAAATCAAAAACCTCAGAAAAGAAATAGAAACCATCAACACGTACTTTGAAAGCCAAGTTTCTGAAACCGAAGGAGATGAGTCCCAAGAAACCCTTAAAACTGAGTACGAACCTGACGTTGTTGAGTCAGAAAGAAGAGAAACCCAGTTTAAAATCATTACCCAAAAACTTTTCAGGGCTAGGTCACTTATTCACGAAAAAAGGCCTATTTTTGAAGGGTCTGAGTTTGACAAGCTCAATGACTGTATAGAAAAGTTCAAGTCTAAATCTAAAAGTTTAAAAACTCAAGTGAAAACCCTTACTCAGAAGGTAATGGATCTTGAGTCCCAACTGCACCACCAAGAGTCACTCAACAAGAAACTAAAGCCCCACTTCTGTGAACTCATTAGAAAAGTCAATTTAAAAGACGAACAAATAGAAAGTTTGCACTCGGAGATCCAAAAACTCATAGACAAAAACAAGAACTTAAGTTCTAAGTACGAAGAACTTACAAGGAACATTCAAATCAAACCTCCAGAAGAACTTAAAAACTGGCTAAAAAACAGTTCGAACGAAGAAAAAGAGCCCGCAGAAACCCGAAGACAGTCTGGCTCTGTAAAACAAATACTCTCTGAAAATCTCAGAAGAGCCAAAGAAAGGTGCCAAACTCTCCAAAGCCAAAACGAAGTACTAGGGGACGCCCTTCAAGACATGATGAACAGGTACGAAAAACTCGAGTTTTCCGCCAAAAAAGAAAAGCACACTCAAGAAAGTTGCCAAAACGACTCTACCATTAAAGGTTTGATTTCTCGATACGAAAAAAACTACCTTTAATTAACATTTTTAAATGGGAGGCTGTTGCAGCAGTTGCCAAGACTTTCAAGAACCACAGAAGAGTAGGTACACAAATCCAACTACCAAGTTTAAACGTACACATAAGCCCCCTCCTCTTCTGGAGCACCCTTCAAGAAACTCGCTTTATATGTCTAGAATGATAAGTACTAAGTAAATATGAACTGGGAAGACATCATAGACAGCCCTGAAGTTATTTCAGCCCTTAAAAATAACAACAAACCCACCCCTACAGAAGTCCAGTATAAAACCCTTGCGCACTCTGCTAAGTACTACAAAGACGTAGTAATAGCTGCCAAAACAGGGTCTGGGAAAACTCTGTGCTTCGGAATCCCCACAATCATGCACACAAAACCTGGCTCAGGCCTACAGGCACTCATTATCTCGCCTACTCGCGAACTCTGCATGCAAATAGCAGACCACATTTCAGCAGTTAACTACAAAAGTCTAAGAGTAGTGTGTCTGCTGGGAGGAATGGCCAGAGAAAAGCAAGAGAGACTCCTCAAAAAACAACCAGAAGTCATAGTTGCTACTCCAGGGCGGCTGTGGGAGTTTGTTTACGAAAGAAGGAACTCCTACGCAAGGCAGATCTGGGGAGTCAGGACCTTAGTTATAGACGAAGCTGACCGGATGGTGCAGATGGGCCACTTTAAAGAGTTAAAGTACATACTGGACTTTATATACAACCCCCAAATAGTCCAGGAAGAAGAAATAAAGGACTCAGGAGCCCCTGTGCAAGACCTTAACTTTGGATACGAGCTAGCACTTGACCCTGAACTATTTGAAGTCCCTCAAGAAAGCCAATTCGAAGACCTCTTTAAAAAGCCCACTTTGCAGCAACCTAGTGAAGAAACTACGAAGCCCCAAACAAAGTCAGTCAAAAGACAGACCTTTTTGACCTCAGCCACACTCACAATTGAAAACAAAGCCCGTGAGAAGAAAACGGAGGAAAAAGCCAAGAAAGATGTTATTGAGCACCTTTTCGACATTATTCAGTTCAGAGGAAAACCTATGATGCTTGACCTCACTAAGAACGAAAGAATACCTTCTAAACTCACTCAGTACAGAATCAACTGCAGAGACGAAGAAAAAGACGCTTACCTCCACTGCTTGCTGAAAGACACCCTAAACAAAACCATAGTGTTTACGAACTCTATAAATGCTACAAGAAGAGTCCTGAGGATCCTGGCTTTACTCAACTACCCAGCTTCGAAACTAGATGGCAAAATGTCCCAAAAACAACGTTTGAAGAAACTAGAAGCCTTTAAATCCAAAAACAAGGTACTTGTGGCTACAGACGTAGCAGGCAGAGGCTTGGACCTTCCAGAAGTTACTAACATAGTTCACTACTCAATCCCCAGAACTCCTGAAATCTACATCCACCGCTGCGGCAGAACTGCGCGTATTGAAACCTCAGGAACGAGCATTGCTTTAGTGGGACCTTCTGACTTAGGTGTTATGAAGCATATCCAAAAAATGCTAGGCAAAGAAATCGGCAAGTATGAAGTAGACCTGAAACAACTTGAAATGAGTATACAGGTAGTTGAGTTAGCTGGCCAAGTCAGCAAGAAGGAAGCACAGTACCAAAAAGAAACTAAGGAAAAAGCTTGGAAAGCCAAAGCTGCCATGCTGAGTGGAATTGACGTTCCGCAAAACTCAGTTAAAAACAACTACAACAAAGAAGAAATCAAACACATCAAAAACCAAATCAAAACTATGGTTGAAGAACAACTGCCTGTCAAAAGAACCAGTGTGATCACTCCTGAACTGTTTAAAGTAGCCAAAGAACAAAATTTGATTTAATTACAGCAGAGTTACTTTTTTTTGAGTTCGGTAAACTAGCAAACTGAGCTTTTCTAGTTTTCTTTGTTCAAGTTTGGACTTAAGTTCTTTTCTTTTACGTTCTTTTTTAAACATGTACTCTGAAACTGTTTGGTTATTGTATTCGTTAGTTAAAACAATCTCCACAGACCCCCTTTTCCCTCTAGTTTTGTGGATGTCTAAGTCTTTGTGACTAAGAATCAGTTTAATAGCTTTCAAACAAGAGTGCAACTGGAGTTGGTTAACTCCCCAGTACACAGGTTGGCTCTCTATGCGCTCACAGTTAGGGTCAGCACCAAACTCATACAAAACCATGTTAGTTAAAAGTCCTCTGCGGTTTTTGATAGTATCCCATTTAGCTGTGTTATGCAGTAAACTTCCATTATACTCCCTTTCGATTATTTGTTCAGTGTCTATTAAGTGGGGGTTTTCTACCAGGATACCTTTGAACCTTTCAATGTCAGGAGAGTCACTTTCCACAATGCCCATAAGTTCTGTTTCAGCCATTTACTAATTACCATTCATACGCTTTTCAAAAGCTTCAAGCATCTTTCTGCGTTTTTCTTCGTGGGACTCTTGAGGCTCTTCTGGGGACTCTTGTTCTTCTAGAGACTCTTCTTGGGAGTCCTCTGGGGACTCTATTTGCATTCTTTCTGGTTCTTGGATTTTAGACTCTTCTGGTTTTTGTTCTTCATTAAGCATCTTTTTCAAGATGTGTTCTTCGATGGCTTTGCTGTGCCTTTGGTCAAACTTTAGCTTAGTTTTTATTTGCGAAACCCTTTTTCTAAGAGCCTCTGTTAGTGAGTGGTATTCTTTTTGTTCTGAGTACTCTAAAAGTTGGGTGGCTTCAGTTTGGTCGAGTTCTCCAAGTAAAGGAGCCTGACCGCTGTAAATGAACTGCAATAATGCCAGAATAACTTTGCTCGGCATAGTGCTTACATAGCTTCCAGAGACGTCTCTAGGTAGGTCCAGTTCTGGGTGGTGAGTGGCTTTTAGAAGCACACTGTGGACTGGAACAACTCTTTGGTCGCTGCACTTAATCTGCAAGTCACTAAATTCTGGACTGCCTGCCATACTTAGTAAGTCTGTTTTGAGGTTTTCAATCCTAGTAATCACTGCTGAGTGCAACACACCTGAACTAAAAGAAACTACTTTCATACCTTTCAAATTCTTGACAGGAGTCCACTGGTCTCTGCTTAAGTAATCTCCTAAGCCTAACTGGCCTTGTTTGTTTTCTCCTTTTCCCAACAAAGCTCCGTTTTTCAAAAGCACCAAACCAAAAGTTCCTCCGCATTCAACACTTTCTACTCCCTTTATTTCTTCAATTGCAACCTGCACTGGGCTAGTATCTTCTGGTTCTTTAACTCTAAAAAGTGTTTCTTCCTTTCCTAGTATGTAAGTTAAGTTCCCTCCGCACGAAATACTTCTGGGACACTCACTCAGTTCCAAGTACTCTGGCTTTTGAGTTCCAGAACCCCACCTCCAAACTCCACTTTCACCAATCCCAACTGTGTGGAATATTCCACATTCCACAGTGCTTAAGTCTGGACAACCTAAAACCAAAGCAGGTGCTAATCTGGAAACCTTATCAGAAGTACCTAGTTGGCCTGCGTGGTTATCGCCCCAAGTCATTACTGGACCACTTTCAGCCACACAGGCAGAGTGCTTTCCTCCTGCAGAAATGCTTTTGACTCTAACTCCTTCTATTTTTTGTATAACTTTAGGATACGACTCGTGCTCAGTGGTGGAGTGGCCTAGTTGTCCCGAGGACCCGTCCCCCCAGGCCCACACACGCCCCAACATGTCTAGGGCTAAGTTATGTCCTGACCCTGCTGCAATGTCTACAAACTTCTCAGTTACTACCTCTTCAATCAAAGAGGGTGCAGTTTTGTGCCCGTACTTAACTGGAGTCGTGGGTTTTAAGTACTTGCCCCAAAAGTAAAGGTGCCCTTCTTCTGAAAGCGCTAAGGTGTGATAACCTCCGCAACTGATCTTCGAAAGCTGAATGTTTCTTAAACCTCTCACGTTAAAAGGCAAATTTACATTTAACAAGTAGTTCCCAAGTCCTAACTGGCCAGTGTTTCCACTTCCCCAGGTAAAGACTCCAGACAAGTCAGAGTCGTCACTGAGTATTTCAGCTATTTCTTCTTGGGGTTGCTCTGGTTTTTGAAGTTTTTTAGTAGGCTGAGGCAAAGGTTTAGGTTGCTCAGCCGCAGTTTGGGCATTTAAGATAAAGGATTGGTTTCTTTCTATCCAGGCAAGGGCTCTTTCGATGTTTCCGTACCCAGGGCCTACTTGGGTAAGTGCTTGAATAGCTAAGCTTTGCTCAAAGCCCATGCTTAGGAGAACTTCCAAAGCAGAGTTGTCTATTCCTTTTAAGTCATTGCTAGAAGTGGCTTCTTGCATAAGGATGATTTTGGAACCTGGCTTCACTCCCTGTTCCTTCAAGCTTGTATCAGAACTGAGAGTTTTTCCACGGTACATAAGTTTGAAGTTGGAGGTGCCAGTGTGCTGAACTACAAAAGAGAATATAGAAGACACAGGCAAGGAAAGCACTGCTTCTACTTGGAACTTGGGAACTTTTATACCTAAGGGCTGTATTATCAATTTGTCCATTTGGATTGTTATATAAATGTCGGATAACCTGAAAGAGCATTTGCTTGGTGAGGAAAAAAGCGTTTCGCCAGCATCTTCTCCGCCTGGATCGCACAGACCAAGCTGGAACAAGCAAGAAGAACCCTCTACTCAAAGTCAGCTAAGTGCAGCGCTTATGCAGCCTAAAACCCAAACATCCCTGATGAAATTGTCGCCTAAGAAGTCTAACGTAGTAGTTCACTTCTGGACTAAATACAACAGCGGAGAGCACTTCTTCACTGACATTGAAGTTTTCCAAGACCACAGGGTGTTGGACGTCATCACTAAAGCTGTAGAGCATTTTTCAACCCAAACTAAAATTCCTGGCAACCCAAACCTTTACTTGATGAGGTTTGCTAATAAGAAAGGAGAGCCCAAGTCTGACATGCCCGTGCTGGACATCGGCCAAAAGGTAATAGAGACTAACTTCAATAGGTTTGCTTTGTGTGAAAAAGCCCAAGACGAAAAGTCCAAAGAAAAACTCGAACCTTTCAAAGAAGAAGCTGGGGAAACTGAACCAGAACCCAAAGTTGAAACTAAAAATACTCAAGAAAGTCAGCCTGAACCTGACCAGACTTGTTGTAAACAAGCTTGTAGCATTCTTTAGTTCAATTATAATAAGTAGATATAAATGAACTTAACTCACGAAGTCCTGCAGCCTGCTCCTAGTTTTTTCAGACCTGCTAAACTAAGCTCTGACTTAGTGCTGAGTTGTGTGGATACTACTGTTTGTATATACTCCATTCCTCAAGAAGAAAAAACTCCTTTGAAACTAGAAAGCTCTAAAAAACTAGCTGAAAAAGTTTACGACTACACTTGGGTCGACTCGGGTAACTTTTTGTGCCTCGTAAAAGACCACCCTGTATACTTGTTTGACTTTTTAGGAAACCAAAAACAAAAGTTCAAAGTCACTAACCATCTTGAAGAAGTTAGGTCACCTATGGCAGTGTCTCCTGACTGCCAAAACCATTGCTTTTACACAGCTTTAAATGCTTATTTAAAAGTTTATGACCTAGAAACAGGACTCCATTACTCTTACTCTTTATCTTCAGAGCACCTGCATATAAGGCCTAGAACTATTTTGTCAGCTATCACACACACACACAACCACATTGCAGTTGGAGATTATACTGGAAGAGTCCTAATAGTAGACAGGAACTCAAACTCAACAATAGCAGTTTTGGAAGGACAAAGCCAAGGAATAATTCAGTGCGAGTTCAGAAACTGCATGCTTTACACGGGAGCCAGAAAAGACAACAGAGTCCTGGCCTGGGACTTAAGGAACTCCAAAGAACCACTGCACAGCTTAAGCTTTATGCGCATCCACAACACTCAACAAAGAGTACTGTTTGATCTAGATCGAGAAGGCGAAGAACTCTACGTAGGAAATTCAGACGGAAGTATTTCTTGCTACTCAACTTCCAGAGCCGAAATGATAGGAAACTGGATGTGCCATTTTGACGCAGTGAATTCAGTGCAGGTTTCAGAAGGCCTGGTTTGCAGCAGCTCGGGCCAAAGACACATTCAGCTTCCCGATTCCGAGTGGCTCAGTATGATCAGAATTTGGAATAAGTAAATGGCACTTTCTGGACTAAAAAGTAACTTAGAAGACTCTGACAGTGACGAAGAACCAGAATTCCTCCAATACAAAGTAGTTATACTAGGAGACGGAACTGTAGGAAAAACTTCAATTTGTATGTGTCTTAACGAAGCAGACTTCCAAGTAAAGTACAAGCAAACAATCGGGCTGGACTTTTTTGTGAAACGCATAGAACTCCCCAACAACATTAAAGTAGCCCTGCAAATTTGGGACATTGGCGGACAAAGTATAGGCAGTCGGATGCTTTCTACATACATTTTTGGAGCTAATGCTGTAGTTTTTGTTTACGACATTACTAATTATCAGTCGTTCGTGAACTTAGAAGAGTGGCTGCAGGTAGTGTTAAGTACCTTTGAAGGGTCAGAGCTGCCCTACATGGCCTTGGTAGCTAACAAAACTGACCTTTTCCACATGCAAGCTGTGAAAATGGAGAAGCACACTGCTTTTGCTGAAAAGAACTCTTTGTACTCCTACTTAGTAAGTGCCAAAACAGGCGACCATGTGCACGATTCCTTCTACAGAATGGCTGCAGATCTTTCAGGAGTAGTTCTGAGTTCGGACCAAGTAGAAGTAGCCAGCAAAGTTATAAAAGCTGAGATAGTGGAGTATGATAACCCTACCGTTCAAGCAACTACTGAAAAGCAGACTCCTGTGCCTCCTAAGAAAAAGAAAAAGTGCTTATTATTCTGAGTCATGCAACTTAACTTAACTGAGCCATGAGTTTAAGACACTGTTCTTCTTGGTAGGGAAGTGTCACTACCTGCACAGCTGTTCCCAAACCAATGTTTTCGAATTCTTCTGTAACGTCTTCACAAAGTGCACTTCCTACACAGCAGTCAAGTAAGTTAAACACACTTAAGTACCCAAAGCCTAGATAAGAATCTCTAGAAGCACCCTGCTTCAGGACTGGGAAGGGGAAAGGCGCTATGAGTGCGTCAAGTTCATTTGTGTTCCACAACTCGTAGAAGCTTTGTTTAAAGTTGATTCCTTCAATCATGTTGAGTAAGTACTCGTAGCACTGACTTCGGCTCGCTACTTCGTAAGGCAGCAGTTCCTTAGTACCTGACTTCCACTGGGTGTATTTCTTTTTGAAGTACCTAACTAGTTTGTTTGTCTTTAAGGCATTAGTTAACTGGGTGAAGTAGCCTAGGTACTGTTCTTTGCCTAGTCTAGATTCAGGCTGCGAGTCAAAAGCTATGAGTGAAAGAATTACTTTGCTAACTTGTTCTAAGCTAGGCATTTGAATAGGCACCACTTTGTGTCCTTTGCTCTGCAGTTTTTGAACTGCTTGTTTAACAGCCCTTTTCATGCTTTCAGATACTTCCCAGAACTCTTCGCTTTCAAAGTAGCCAACAGTCATTGGAGTCTGTGAACTGTATACCTCATTGTTCCAAGCCAAAGGAACTATTTTGGGGTCAGCTTCAAAAAGGGGCTGGTTGATAACTACTTCCGCCCACTTTCTGATGTCATTTACACTTTTAGCTAGCACTCCTATGTTTTTCTTGAGCAAAGGCAGGTCTTGGCTTCCAGACCCTAAGTCAGAACTGATTCTTTTACTCGAAGGCTTGAAAGAAAGCACCTTAGAAGCCAGGGCAGAGTACCTAAGGGTTCCTAAAACGTCAGTGCTCACTATAAGGTTCAGACACCCTTTTCTGAGTAACTCACCTTCACTGCCAACTCTATCTGGAAACTCAGAATTGGGAATCTTTCCTGAAATGTTGTTGGTGAACTCAAAACTTCTGTCGCACTGCGAACTAGGTGTTTTTAAAAGCAAAACTGCCCCGCTTTCTCTCATAACTTTAATCAAAGGGGCGTCTTTGTGCTGCACGTTGTAAGCAAACACACCAGCCCCAAAAGAACTGGTCATTCCTTTTACAGAGACGGAGTCTTGCACACCAACTAAAGCTCCAGCTAGGTCTCCTGTGTTTAGAGGCACTATTGAAAGGTCAATGTCACTTACCCAGTCCAAACCTTCTTCTCTGAGTTTTTTCATGGAAGTAAGAAAGACTTCTCTGCCTGTGACCTTCTTTTGAATAACTAAAGAGTGAACTGTGCTCATGTCGCTGTTCAAAACTAAACTTTGTGCCTCTTCAGAAGGAACTTCCCAGTTAGCTGTCATTTCTATGGAAACCCTGACTTGCTCTCTTTTGCTTTGGGCTTTAGAAATGAGTTCCTGAGTATCCTTTTGAGAAGACTTAGTTAGTTTGTAGATTGGAACTGCCACCATAACTAAAGCTGAAGGGATCCACAAGTCACTAACACTGAACTTCAACATCATATTTACTAAGCGAACCTTGTTCTAAAGTTAAAGTTACGGGAGCTAGTGAAAGGATCGCCTCCAAAAAACATATTGAACATTTCTGAAGGGTCGCATCCTTCGTTTTCTTCTAAGTCCATTCCCATGTCGTACCTCCTTTTTTGTTGGGGGTCACTCAGAACTCCGTAAGCTTCTCCAATGTCCTTGAACATTTTTTCAGCGTGGTCTCTTTCTTCCTGGGTTCCGTTTTGTTTGTCAGGGTGCCACTTCAAAGCCTTTTTCCGGTAAGCCTTTTTGATTTGGGCTTCTGAAGCAGAGGAGTCGACTCCAAGTATTTTGTAGTAGTCTTTGCGTTTGGACTTTTTAATTTCTAAGTGTGCTAGCCGAATAGAGTTTTCAATCTCGGGGTAAGAAGGGTCTTTTTCTTTTACGAAGTTGTAGTCTTTAAGAGCCCGTTCGTAGTTTTCCATCTGCATGTACACGTTGGCTCTTCTCATGTAAGCCTTAATGTAATCAGGAGTGTAAGAAATGCTCACATTAAGGTCCTGCAAAGCTTTAATGTACTCGTTTTGCCGCATGTAAGCAGCAGCTCGGTTAGCCAATATAACAGCGTTATACTGTTTATTATTAGGGTCTAGGCTGAGTGCCAGGGTGTAGCACTCAATAGCCTCCACTGTGTTTCCTGAGGTAAAAGCTTTGTTGCCTTCTTCTTTGGCCCTTTCTAAAGACCGCAGCAGTTTCACGAAGTCTTTGGCTTTGGAGTAGTCCGGGTCTTGTCTAAGTGCTTCCATAAAGTGCTTCCGCGCCATCTCTGTGCACCCGTTTAAATAAAAGCACCTTCCTCTGAGAACTAGAAATTCAGGATTTGCTCCATTGGACTTTAAAAGTTCGTTCGAGTAAGTAATGGCCCTGTCAACGCTTCCACTGTTTAAAAGTGTTTCAAGAACTCCAAAGGGCGAGTTTATCTGTGCTGTTGCGGCCATTTATCCTTACTTAACTGCAAAGACGAATATGATCACTACCACCAGAACTGCAATGGCTAAAAGAATTCCTGTTCTGATGACTATTGAGTTTCTGGTAACTCTGAGTCTAGAAGAAACGTAGGTGTCTTCGTCAAAGGTCTGGAAGGACTGTTGTCTTTCTTCAAAGAGTAGTCTTGCGTGGTCACTTTCTAACTGAACCAGCCATACTAAGTCTTCAAAGTTTGTTTCTTCTCCAAGTATCCGTCCAGACTCCTGTTCTGAAATCTTTTCAAGGCAGTTAAGAGCTATTTCTTCTTGGAAAACTCCATAAAAATCTTCAGTATCAATATAAATCCCTTCTTGCTTTTCTATTTGAACTAAGTTGTTTTTAACTGCAATGTCTATTAAACTCACACACGCTTGAAGTTTCTGTGAATTTTCGTACGAAAGTTCCTCTGAAAAAGCAGTTTTAAATAAAAAAAAACTGATAAACCACAACATATTAATTTTTACTACAAAATTCATAGTGACTACTTGTAAAAACTTAAAGTTAGGTTTTTTCTATAGTCAAATCCTTCTTCTTCACTGTTCTCTTCTTGGCTTGAGTGGGCCTCATTGATTTTTTTAAGGTCTTCTTCGGAAGGAATGTTTATTTTAGCAAGTAAGCTTTCAGAAGGTTTTCTTCTTTGAACCACTTTTCCAGTTAGGTCCACACGACTGGGTGACTTGTAAAGTCTGGACTTAGGGTTAAAGTCTGCAGTGTTTCTTTTTTTGTTGGGGGTGGACTTGGCCCTTGGCTTATAGTTCTGGATAAGTTTGTCGAAGAGTTTTTGGTTAGAAGTAGGAATGAGGTTCCTAGGGGGTTTAAGCACTTTTTTAGGCGGTTTCTTTAGCTTTCGTTTTCTGTTAGAAAGCACAGGGGGTTTAGACATAGAGGCACTTTTTTGCCTAACGATTAAAACCTGTGGTTTATTATAGATATCAGTGTAGTTTTTAGGCAATATTGAGTTGTAAAGGTTCCTAGAAAGCGAAGGGAACTTTAGCAGTCTAGGGTGGTTCTTAACCACTTCAATTGTAATGCATTTAGTTTCATTTTCTGTCATAAGATTAGTTATAATCCATGTTCGTGCAAAGCACACTTGCTCCTCCCAAACCCACTCAAGTGTCCCAGTTGCTTCCTTGGGTTGAAAAATAGTAACTATTACTCAGCCGGCCTAAAAACATCGAGGAAATCTCCCACCAAGAAGAAGTAGTCCAGGCTTTAAGGTCTTCCCTCCAAATGAACAACTTACCGCACTTGCTTTTTTACGGGCCTCCAGGCACAGGCAAAACCTCTGCTATACTGGCACTTGCCAAACAGATGTTTGGACCTGACCTTTACAAAGACAGGCTTCTTGAACTCAATGCTTCGGATGACAGAGGAATCAGTGTTGTGAGGGACAAAATCAAAAAGTTCGCTCAAAGAGCTGTAGTCAAAGACTCCAACTACCCCTCTCCTTCTTTCAAGATCATCGTTTTGGACGAAGCTGACTCTCTTACAGGAGACGCCCAGGCTGCTTTGAGGAGAGTCATTGAAAAGTACACTAAAGTCACTAGGTTTTGCTTAATTTGCAACTACATCAGCAAAATAATCGACCCTTTAGCTTCGAGGTGCGTCAAGTTTAGGTTCAAACCTATCAGCAAAGTTCCTCAGGTTTCAAGACTGAGTTACATCAGTAACCAAGAAGGCTTAGAAGTGACTCATGAAGTACTTGACTCATTGGTAGACCTCACGGAAGGAGACATGAGGCGCAGTATAACTACTTTGCAAAGCACTTCTAAACTCTACGGAACAAACATCACCCGGGAAATGATCAGAGAAGTGTCAGCTATAATTCCTCCAGAAGTAATTGAGTCTATTTACACAACAGCCCAAAAAGACTTTGACTCAGTAAAAGAGTTATGCGACGAATTGATGTACTCAGGTTTCCAACCAGATGTGTTGCTTTCACAACTTTTTGACTACTTAGTGAGCAGACCTGAAATCTCAGACATCAAAAAGTCCAAACTTTCAGAAGTCCTAGCAGAGGCTGACTGGAGTTTGACTTCGGGGGGAAGCGAAGTGCTTGTGCTTCAGAAAGCCTTAACTTCTTTGCAAATAATTTTAAAGAATTAATATGGAAGCAGAAAAGCCTAGCTACGAAGACAAGTGGCACAGAAGGTTGTATAACGAACTGCCTCCTCCTCTTCCGCTGTTAAGAAACCCCTTAACTCAGCCTAAAGAAACTAACTGCAGCGTTCCAGAAAGCATTTTTCCTGTTAACTTCCCTTCAGTGTTCAAAGAAGAACTTACTCATCAGTTCTCTAAAGAAGAAGTCACCGACAAACCCCAAGTGAAACAAAAAGGCAAGACCAAAAGAAAAAGTTACTTCCTTGACTTGTTCAACAACCCCCCTAAAGGCTGTGAAACCGTAAGATCCAAGTGCGAATGTTCTGTGGGATCCAAGGCTTTTCAAGATTTCCGGAATGCCGTTGGGGACCAGTCTGCACCTATTCCAATCATTTACAAAGACCATTCTGACCAAATTTTCAAGCAACGCAAGTCTTTGTGTAGGTTTCAATTTTTATATATAAGTCAAAGACCAAGTGACTTCAAGGTTTACTTAAACAAGTTACTTGACCCTGGACTTCCTATTTACAACAAAGGCGAATTAATTAAAAAAGGAATTTGCGAAACCCATCTTAGCTCTTATAAGAAACGAAAAAAGGTCAGACAAGCCGCTTTGGAAGTTTCTGAGTTTACTTTTGACTCAGACTTTGAGTGCGGCAACTTAGACAAAGTTCTAAAAGCCAAAGAAAACGAATTTAACCTGTTTTTAACCCCAGACACTAACACTAGAGGCCACACTCAGTGGTTTTACTTCAGTGTGACTAATAAAACTAAAAGAGCCACTGTTACTTTCAACATCATGAACTTCACCAAAAACGGGTCCTTGTTTAACAGAGGAATGAGACCTGTAGTTTACTCAGTTACTCAGTACAACAAGCATATGCAAGCCTGGCACAGAGGAGGCTTTGACATACGGTACAAAAAAAACAACTTAGCGCGCGGAAAGGCAAGTCACTACTTTACCCTTTCTTACTCCTACACTTTTAACTATGAAAACGACACTGTGTACTTTGCTTACTCAGAACCTTACACCTACACTAGACTAGTCAACCTTCTCCATCAACTGAGACTTAAGACTCTAGAAACCAACGTTGAGTTCTCTGAAAGTTCACTTTGCCAAACTCTAGGAGGACTCAACTGCCCAATGATTAGAATTCGGTCAAAAGGGAAGTCAGGTCCCAAAACTAAAGTTTGTATTTCAGCCAGAGTCCACCCAGGAGAAACTGTAGGGTCCTTTATGTGCGAAGGCCTACTGAACTTTTTAACTTCGAATGCACCAGAAGCCGAACTAGCTAGGAAGAAGTGCGATTTTTTCATCATACCTATGCTTAACCCTGACGGAGTAGTTTGTGGTAACTACAGAAGTTCCTTGGCAGGAGTTGACCTTAACCGCAGGTGGAAGAACCCAGACGAAAACCTTTACCCCACTATTTACTACTGCAAGCAAGTGACTAGGTCTGTGTTTGCCTACATAGACTTGCACGGGCACTCTAAAAAAGAGTATTGCTTTATGTACGGAAACTCTTTTCAAAGGAAGGACCCTCGGTACTGGCAGTCCCGCGTTGTGCCCTTTTTGCTTTCAAAACTCACTTCCCACTTTAACTTTTCAATGTCTAGGTTCTTCAGTCAAGAACTCCACCCAAGCACAGGAAGAGCAGTGGTCTTCAAAGACTTTTCGGTAGTTCACAGTTTTACACTCGAAGCTAGTTTCCACGGGTACAAGAACTCAGAAATGTACGTAGAGTACACTCACAGAGAAATGCAAGAAGTAGGCAGGAACCTAGGAGTAGCTATCCTAGGAGTGGCAAGCATCCTTTTGAAGTTTGTGTACAGTCCTGAGTCCCTTTACTCCCAGGTAGACATGTTCAAAAACAAGATCGAGCACATGAGAAGAATGCACAAAAGCAGAAACTTCGGCACTCGCAACAGATCTATCAGTCCTGGAAAGGTCATAAGGAGAAACACCAACTTAGGAACCTCCAACGACTTAGTTAAGTTATACACCAAAGAAGAACTCCAGCAACCCGAAGACTCCCCAGAAATTACCTCTTTCAAAGAAGCTATAAACATCCAAGAAAACGCGCCAGAAAGTGGCTCTGACTCAGACCCCTCAGAAGACGACTTAGAACCCCAAGAACTACTTGAAATCCAAAAAGTAATCAAAAAAAGCTACATTGAAAGCAAAGCTCTGAAAACCCCTAAAAGCAATATTTCTCCTATAAGACCCACCCGGGTCCAAGAACTCATTGAAAACTACTTAGTTCCTAAAACCAGCGGACTCTTTGCAAGTTACAAAAAAGTGCCTAAGACTTCTTCTAGCTTCAGACAAAAAAGCAACTCTGTCGACCCCACTAAAAAAACACAGCGCGTACCTATTCTTCCACGCAACGTTAACATTCCAATTCCTTCTGGCCGCCCTTATGTACTTAAGTACTGATAATATAAATATGAGTCTGAGTCTTAAACTAGTAGAAAAAAACCAAATCAGAAAGCTAAGCAACTTGCCAAGGACTCTTGAACAACTCAACTTAGAAGTTAGGAACCTTTTTGGAGATGCCTGCTTCCAATACAAGTACTTCGACGAAGACGGAGACAAAATCCTTATCAGGTCCGACCAAGAACTAACAGACGCTTACGAGACTACCAAACTCACAGGAGCCCCCAGTTTGAAAATCTTACTTGAACCTAGCAGTTCCGACTGCTCCTATATTTCCCAAAGAAGTCAGTCTCTCAAAAGCTTCAGAGAAGAAACCAAAAACTTATTCGAACCCCCCCGAAATTTAAAATCACCAGTTTGGGAAAATCACACTTGTGACGGGTGCAATGCCTTTCCAATCCAAGGAACTAGGTACGAGTGCTCTATTTGTTCTGACTTCGACTTTTGCGAGCATTGCGAAGCTACCCTAACTCACCCCCACGCCTTCCTTAAAATCTCTAGCAAAGAGCTCCAGGTTCCTCAAAAAAGGCCTTTCCGCAACTTCAGGAGTTCTGTGAGTGGCCAAGTTCCTAAAATGAAGTTAGTGAAGAACTCAAACAATTCGCAAAGAGTCTTTGAACCCAAAACCTTGATAGAAAAAACTTGGCTGGTCCAAAATACTGGCCAACAGCCCTGGCCACAAGGGTGCTACATCCAAATGGTAGGGGGAAACTTAACAGGAGAACCTGCTTACTTGCCTTGTGCAGCTCCCAACCAGCAACTGCAAATCACGTTACTCATAGAAGCCCCTGAAGAAGAAGGGTTTTACAGTTCTTACTGGAGAGCAGCCACGCCTGAAGGCAATCCCTTCGGACCTAAACTCTACGTAAGTGCTGAAGTCAAAAGCTCTCAAAAAGACTTAAGCACCCTTATGGAAATGGGGTTCACTGAAGAAATCTCTAAAGAAGCACTTGCTACCTTTACCTACGACTTAAACGCCGCTATCAATTCTTTACTAAATAAAAAATGAAATTACTTCTATGCCTTGCAGTAGTATTTGCCCACCAGGGCTTTTTGCAGTCAAACGAACTGAGCAGTGAAGGAACAGACGCATACCAAGACCCAATATACTACGTAGACGCTGTTGACAGTTTGATCAAATTCCAGCCTGATCTAGTAACTGAAGCAAATTCGCCACAAAATGACCCACTTATTCTAAAGCCCAGTTTAGAGGTGGACTCGATCTACTACTACGACTACGTTGTGCCTAACCAAAGTTAATTTACTTAATTTGAGACAAATCAGACTCTTCAGCTTCCCACTGAGTATTGGCCAACTCGATTCTTTCTTGCATCTTGTCAAGGATTCCTTTGAGCATGTTGGCGAACTCTTGACTCATGTCATCAATTTTTTTGCGCATTTCTTTGATTTCGTCCTCCCGGTCTTCGATTTCCTGGTCTTTGGAGCGCATGATTTCTTTGATGTACTTTTCTTTGTCAGAGAGTTCATTTGAAGTGCTTTGAAACTCTTCTTGAAGTTCTTGGATTTTTTCGTCTCTGTCTCTGACCATCATGTTGTATTGTTGTTTCATTTCGTAGTTGGTATTAAAGGTCTTTTTGCTTTCTTCTTCGAAAGCTTGGTTTAAGTCTACTAGTTTTTGACGGCATTCGTTTTGCCCTGCACGGGCTTTGTCAGCTTTCTCTTGTTCCATTGCAATCTGCCACTTAAGAACTGAAACTTGTCCTAGGAGTAGGTCTACTTTGTCTTTGCCTTCTTTTTCTTCGGGTTCTTGCTTTTTTGCGTCCTTTTTAGCTCCCATTTTAATTTAGTCTGAAATAAATGTTATGATTTAGGAATTCTTGACGTTTTTTATCTTTAAAGTACTTGGCACGGGCTTTGGTGCGGTCTATGATGTTTTTGGGGGAGTTGCTTGTGGGTTTTGTGGGGTAAGGAGTGAAGTGTTCTTTTTTTTTGGGTGGTTTGATGTTGGGAAGCACTTTGATTTCTTCTGGTTTGGAGTCCTTAACTGTAGGAATAGTAGGAGTCTCGCACTGTATAGGTTCGAGTGCCCTTGCAGTGTACTCTTGGTTCCTACGAGTGCTTGAACTTACTGACTTGACAAAACTAAAACTTTCAGGAGTGAACGAAATGCTTACAAAAGGAGTTGTGGAAGAAAAACGTTTGCTTGCTGCTGGAGTGTCGTAGGACTCAGTAGGGCTCAGTTCTTGGTTTAAGTAAGAAGATATGCTTTCATCAATTAGTTCATTGAAGTTGTTGCTTTCCTCCTTTATTGTGGAAGGAGTTGCTACTGCATTTTGGTCTTGCAAGTGGACTGAATTAGATTTGTACTTTTCTATTGAGGAAAATTGTTCAGTGTCACTAGTCGAAATTGAACTTAAAGCTTTTCTGTGAGACACAAACCTAGGGGTGTACCAGCTGTGGACTTGTTTAACATCAGTAGGAGTGTAGTTTTTCGGTGACACTGTTAGTTGGGGACTGAGCTTGTAAATTCTGGACTTCTTACGGGGTTTTTTAGGTTTGTCTTTTTTAATCGAAGAAAGTTTTTTTGACCGGAAGTAGCCTATTCCATTTAGTTGCATGTCCATTATAAGGTAGTTCAAAATTTAACATTTAAAACTTTAACAGTTTCCAAAAAGAACCATCCCACACTAGCAAACTGCTCTGAGAAAAAGAGTATATGTGCCCTTTGTGGTAAACTGAATGTTCTCCTGGAAGTTCTTCTCTTTGGCTGCTTAACTGTTTGAACTCCCCTTCCAAGAACTCCCACAAGTAAGTTCCAAGCAGCATCAACTCTAGCTTTCCAGAAAGCACTTTTAAACTACTTAGGACCTCAGGTGGTTTGATGCTTAGTACTTCCCAGGTTTCTCCGTTGAACTTTTCAATTTCTTGACCAGGTTCTCCGTTGAGTTTAGTTCCTCCCACAACATACACACACTCTGCGTAATAAGTTGCACTGTGGCCTACCCTAGCTATGTTTGTAGGGTAAATAGGGTACCAAACGTTTTTTTTGAGGTCTAAAGCCTCGCATTCGTTAGTTAGTTCATTTTCATTTCTGCCACTGATGGCGTAAAGGTGGGTGTTGGAAATGGCACTGGCATGCTGGGCTCTTTTAGAAACCATGCTTTTTTTCTTGATTAGAGTTGTTGTGTAGGTGTCGAAGAAGTAAGTAGTGTCAGTAGGAACACTCTCCACTAGTCCGCCTGTGATGTAAACTCCAGTTGCGGACTGGCATAAACTTCCTTCTTTAGGAACTTCTACTAAAATCTGCTTGACTTCGTTGAGTTTTGTGTTGAAGCAAGTAAGGCCTGACTGAGCTGGTCCGTAGATGTAGTTAAACCTTTCTTGGGGCGAAATAGGAATGTCTTGGAACACTATTGAATCTAAGAGTTCATTTATTTTCTTAGAAAAAGTGTGGACACTAGAAACACTTTGGAGTTCTTGTATCAGAGCTTGGATATTGAGTCCGTTGTTTTTAGAAGTGTGCATGCCTACAACTTTCCCGTCTAAAAGCAAAGGGCTTCCAGGCATAAATTCACCTACATACGAAAAGCTGTAGGGCGTAACCTGTCTTACTTCCAAACTGGAGTTACTGCAGATAAGTGTGTCTCCAGGCTTGATTTGTTTACTTACAATTGGAAGCAGTTCTGAATGAATGTTGGACTTTAAAGCCACTAGGGAAAAGAACAAAGCTTTGTTGCTGTAGAAAAAAGTTTCAGGGTCAAGTGGATACTCAGAGTCTACTTTAAGTGCTGAGTCTTTGGTAGGAAGTACTTTGTTGGTAGTCATAAGTAAGTTCAAGTTAGTCACAAAGCCTAAGTGTTCTGTTCCGTTGTGCTTGAGCTGCACAATCCCTCCTGACAAATCAACTAGTTCTTCTAAGTCCTTTTTCCGAACGTAGACTTCCGGGTTCTGTGATTTAACCAGTTTCTGAAGGGTTTGGTCTGTGAGTGTTTGGTTATTAACTGTGGAAACGTTGAACTCCTCCAAATCTGGAAATAGTTTACTCACTGATTCTTTAAGCACTTCAACTGTACTGGGTGCGGGTTTCAAGGTTTTAGTTTGGCCTTCATATTTAACTTTAAGGTCTTTTTGAATAGGTTGTGTTCCACAGCAAGCTCCCATTTTTACTTAATCTACCCTTTTCAAAACCATTACACTCATGTCTGGAGTAATCTGTCCAGTTTCTAGTTTTTGTCTCAAAACTCCAAAAAACCCTCCACTTCCTTCTACTTCTAAGTTAACTGGTGCTTGCATCATTCCGTCAAACAAATACCCTCTTGCAAAAGCAACGTAGTGGTAGTCAGGCTCTTCGGTGCCTTGACTCTGCCCTTCTTGTGCGAACTCTTGGTGTCTCCTGTTAAGTTCTTGGTTGTTTATAAGCCACTGAGCAGCTTCTTCTGGAGACTTGTCCCTAACTCCTTCTCTTAAGTTGTAAAGAAGACTCTGTTCTTGAACTTGTGCATCTGAGTTAAAAACAGCGTGGAGTCCAGCTAGCAATCCACAGGCATTTCCTAGTTCCTGTGGCTGCCTTATGAAAAGTGAGTTTTCTAAAGGACTTCCCTGGAAGACTGGCTGCTCCGACGCAGTTCTGTAAGTCAAAAGAATTGCTGAGCAAGGAATGTCCTCTTCCAAAGTAAAGACTTCTCCAAACTCCCAGTCCTGACTCATACCCAACGACCTGAAGTAGTCCGTGAAGATTTCAGGGTCACTTTCTAAAGCTGCCCAATTCATTTTTATCAGATTGCATAAAGACCTATTAGCGTTAAGCTTAATCCCATCCACCGGCAGCCAAGGACTCAGGTTCTTCTTTAGTTTCCCAACCAGCTTCTCCCCACTCTTCTGCCTTTTCTTGTTCTTCAGGGGCTTCAATTCTGGCTTCTCTTTCTCCTCTTTCTAGAGCAGCCCTTTCTTCAGCTTCGATGTCTCTCCACACAAACAAGTCTACAACTACTTCCCATTGCTCACTCCTGTCCAGGACTCCTTTTAAGTAAAGCACTTCTCTGCAGAGAAGCCAGTACATCATGGCAATTGAAACCTTAGCTTTGTTGTTGCAAGGAATAGCGATGTCCACGAACTGAAGGGGTGAGTCTGTGTCGCAGAAAGCAATAGTAGGGATGTTCATGTAGGAAGCTTCTTTGAGAGCCTGGTAGTCTGTTCTGGGGTCTGTGACTACTATCAGTCTAGGCTCTACGAACTTAGGAGTGTTTTGGTTAGTTAGGTTCCCTGGCATCCACCTTCCAGCAATATAGTCGACGTCTGTGTATTGTGCGAACTTGAAAACCGCTCTTTGGCCATAGGGACGAGCGCTAACCACTAGGACGTCCTTGGGGTTCTCTACGGCTACAATAGCGCGGGCTGCAAGCTTCAGCTTTTCCCAAGTCTTTCCTAAGTTGATGATATGGAGCCCATCTTGCCTGCGCGACCACACATACCTTTCCATGTCCTTAGTCACGTTTGTGGTTCCGAAGTGTGCCTTTGTGGCAAGCAGGAGTTGGATGTCTTCGTCACGCTGTTGTTTGAGCTCGTATTTCTTCATTGCTGAATTAAAATGTCACAGCCACATGTCCAGTTAAAGGTCATATTCTTAGTAAAAACTAATATTCAAATTAAACACTTGTAAAAAGCACTTAAGAACTAGCGAAGCAGTTAAGTGAACTAGTGCTCTTAAGTTGGATTGAAAGTTGCATTCAAGTAATAAATGTCATTGTTTGAAGCAATAGAAAAAGGAAACTTTTCTTCTGTGTCAAAGTTACTTACTAAAACCACTATTGAATCTAAGAACCAACAAGGCTTCACTCCTTTGGCCCTTGCTATCAAAGCTGGCCATTTGCACATAGCAACTCACCTTTTAAACCGCGGCGCAGATATAGAAGCCACCAACTACGTAACTTTCACCTAGGCAGAACAAACTCCGCTTTTCATAGCTTGTTGGCACAACCAGTACAAGTGTGCTGAACTCTTGCTGAACCACTCTGCACAAGTAAACAAACCTGACAAGCGAGGCTGGACTCCTCTTATAATAGCAGTGTACCACAACTACTTCAGCATTATAACACTTTTGCTTTCTTACGGAGCAGACCCCTACCACAAAGACTGTGTAAGTTTTACTTAGTTCGGAAAGTCTGCTTTCGACAGAACAAGGTCCCAAGAAGTCACTGAGTTACTCCAAGGCGAGGCTAACTCAGAAGAAAGTGTAGATACCCAACTAATGCAGTCCCAAGAAGTTTTACTAGAAGAAATCTCCAGTCAAATCACTAGAGCTGGAAACGAGCTATTTACTAAGTGGACAGAATATGCACTGAACAAGGTAGACCAAAGCTTCAAAGACAAAGGAATGCAAGTTCCGCCTAGTGAGTTCCAAGAAAGCTTTGACTACACAGCCCACATAAACCCAGATAGTTCTTCTCGAAACACAGACTACGAAGACATTGAAGCATACACCAGACAAAGAATCCAAGAAAAAGTACACTTAACTTCAGAAACCCTAATTAAAAAGGCCCAACAAGAAATCTCCAGCATGAAGAACCTTTTAGTTAGCAGAATCCAACAAGCTATTGAAAAAAGAATATTTGAGGTCCTTTCAATAAACGCAACTGACTCCCAAACCTTTTCTGAAGCAGATTCGCTCAAAACTTCCCTTCAAAGTTCACTTAAAAAACCCTTTGAGTCCGAGAAGTTCGCTCAAAAAAGAAGACCGAGCACTCCTCTTCCTCGCACAGACATTTCTAAAACACTCCAGTCTTTTTTAAGAAACAAATAAATTAAATGTCAACGAAAGAAAGAGTCCAAGCTCTTCTTATGAGGGCCCAGCAAATGTCTTCAGGCTCCAAAGCTTCTCCTAAAATATCATCGCCTAAGTACTCAATCCCAGTCTCCCCTAGAACTCCTACTTCAGCACGCTCTTACAAACAGTCCCCTACAAAACCTCCCAGAAACTCCACTCCCAGAGCCACCAACATAAGTTTCCACACACCTGCTCCTAAACAAGACTCCCCCAGAACTCCTAAAATTGCTTCACCGAGGAGGTCGCCTTCCCCTGCACCTAAGTTTGTAAACCACGAGCAACTTAAGGAAATGGAAAGCTGCATCAAGGAGTACTACACAAACAAAGCTGAGTTCGAAAAACTCGAAAACGAGTACTACAAAAAAGAAACTGAGTTACTCAAGAAGCTCAAAGAGCTAATTAAGAACTGCCAAATGGAAGATGAGTCAAGTTACCTAGCCCAGATAGAAGCGTAATTCTTACTTAGAGGTTACAAGAAAAAAACCGAGAAGCTTATGAACGTAGTTAAAGAAGAAGCACTAGTGATGGATAAAAAACTTTCCCAACTGCAGCAAGAAAACTCCAGACTCAGAGAAATGATTGCAAACCAAACCAATGGCCACTCTGAGGACTCCCCAGACTCAGAAGACTCAGCCATTCTTCAACTGTTCCAAAAAGTAGAGAGTGGGGAAGACGTTTACGAAGACTTGTGCTGTGCACTTGCCCAAAAACTACTTGTGGAAAAAGAACATAGACTCAAAACTGAACAGCAAGCTAACCAGATGATTTCTGAAGAAGAAAAACTCATTAAGTCTTTAGAAGAAAGAATCAAAGCTCTCGAAGGAAAGGCTCCTGCTGACACTATTGAGTTAAGTTAATAAATATGGACCTTTTTCTAAGTTTGCCTGAGTTTATTATACTGAATGAATTAATGCCCTTTTTGGGCAAGTTTTGTGAGTTCAGTAACTTAAGACTAGTTTGCAAAGACTGGAAACAACAAGTAGACTTTTTGCTACCTGGCTTAGTAGAGATCTCACTCATCCAACTCGAAAAGCTCAAACTTAGCAAAACTTACCAAGAGAACCACCTCAACTTGCACAAACTCCAAAACTTACAGCACTTTTATGAATTTAAACTCAGAAAGTTCCAACGAGTTTACTGCCACGAAACTCTAAGTTACAACTCACTCCAAATAGCAAAAGTTATTTATAAACTAGTAGAAGGAGTTCCAGGTAACATCAGCGAAGAAGAGTTCAAACTGTTCGTACACAAAATAGGCCACTCCAGGCTGCAGGGCTTTCTAGAGGAAATGAAGCACCAGTACAGCTCTTGCAAAGCCCTTACGTTGCAAATACTAGAAACCCCTGCAAACTTCAGCAGCGACTCAACTATGCTTCTAGACATTCTGAACGGCCTCTTAAAAATAGTTGAAGTGTCTTACCAAATCGGGGACTCTCTAGGTGAACTTATACAAACTCACAATGAAGTTGAGTTCTTGAACACAAGAATCAAACAAATTTCCAGACTCTGCGGGTTTTGTATTAACTAATTCATTCGTAAAGGTACTCTTCGTAGTCTTCGGGATACTCGGGGTAGTATTCTTCGAAAACAGGTCGCTCTTCTTCAGTAGGGTGGATAGGTGTTTCTTGTTCCCAAACCTCCTGCATCTTTTTAGCTTGCTTGTGTTCGCGTTTGCTGTAGTACAAGTTATACAGAAGCAATGCACCTATTAAAATCAAGCCTAACTTGTATGCGTGACGCCACTGAGAAGGGGTTTCCCAGACTGCTTCCAAAGTGTTGCTTGGAACAGATGGGACTGGAACTTTGAGATACTTCAAAGTGCTCAGCAAAGACTCTCCCAAGTGGTTACAGAACTTTGCTGAGTACTTTACGACCACTTTTAGGAGTTCCAAAACTGGAATGCTTGAGTATAAAATTTGTACAATTCTGTTGAGTCCGTCCATGAAAGCGTGGAGATCCGACCCGAAGTTCCTTTGCTGGGGTTGGTTGGGAGGCATTCTCCTCATAGGCATTGACATGGGATGTCTCATAGGGTACATTTTATAATCTTTATTTGTAATTGTTCCATGAAACTACAGTGATAGTAGCTAAAATATAGAGGAAGAACTAAGCCATGCACTCAATATAGGCATAGTTATCTTAATGAATTTAACGTAAAAAACATACTGATTTGGGTAATGAAATACGTAACCAAGAATTTAATGTGTGAATTGTAAGACTTAAGAAGAACCCGAATACACTGGCAGAGTCACTACTGAGCTTATAGCTTTAGTGGATTTTCTGGAGCAAGTTTTTCGGACTTTAAATAACTAAGTAGAAGTAGACCTTACTCAAGCTGTTTGTTATAGAGATTCTTAGACTGTGTAGGTTTTGTTGCCTTCTGCAGAAGTTCTTTCTTCAAGTTCTTTTTCTTTTCTTTCCAGTTCCTCCATGTCTTTCTTTCTGTCTAGGAGAAACAAAGTTACTTATAAACATTAATGGCTTACTTAAATTTCTGGCAGCCTACTTCAAGCCAGATAAATCTACTAGGCCTTTTACTCTGGTTCATAAAAAGTTTGGAGATAAAGCAAGATACCTTTGAAAAGGAAATTTTGAAAACCTTAAGGAATTCTGTTGGGGGATCATTGAAATCAGAGTTAGCTTCTGATAAGCTTTGCAATCCCAGAGTTAAAGACTTAAATTCAAGGTACCGGAAAAATCACTGGTCAAAAACATATTACTTTATAATCACTAAAACTAATAAAAATATGAGTGAAAGCATTCAGACACAGCTAGCAGTAAATTTACCAGAAAGTTTAGTAAAGGTTGCAAGCATCCAACCNAGCAGCTTCGAAAAACCTTTGCTNAGCTTGCATATGGAAAACTTGGTGTCAATTCAAGAGTACCCAAATCTCTCACTCCTGCCCGCACAAGTGCTGGCAAACCAAATAGTCGCATACCTTTACCCCAGGAACGGGGATAAGGATGCACAAGACTTTAAGTACTTAGAAAGTATTTTTTCGAAAAGTAAGCTAGAGAACAGCCCTTTACTCGTCATGGAGCTTTCGAGCCCAGGCGATGACTTCGGATTAATTTACTTGCTAACTCATTCAGAAGTAAGCACTCCTCTCTCTCCTTTAATACAAAACGCTAAAATGGCGATCTTCAAGTTCGATTACCAAACTCTATTTGGGAATAACATTTCATCTTATGTTTTCCATATTAGAACATTAAAGGTTTACAGACACTGTTTAGTCAATGAAATAAAAAAACTGAGAAGTGAAGTCATCGAAAAAGACGAAGAACTCAAGAACTCACAACAAGTAGCTGTGGACTTAAGTGAAAGCTACCGAAAAACTAAAGTTGAACTTGAAGAAGCAAGAGAGTGTGTGACTTTGCTTAAACAGCAACTAGACAATCTTTCCAAAGCACAGACGACCAATAACATGGAGTGTCTTTTGTGCCAGTATGAAACAAAAAACATCATTTTCTTGCCATGTGGTCACATACAGGTTTGCAAGAAGTGCATTGAGCACAACCTAAGCATCCCAGTTGGTGTTAGCATCTCTAGTTACAGGTTCACATGCATCTACTGCAAATCTCAAGTCAGTGAAGCCAGGGAAGTATTTTTTTAGTAGAATAGTTAAGTATTATCCTTAAAACCAATGCCTTGAGTTAATAATGGAGCTCAATATTTAGGCTCTAGTAATTGTATAAGTGACTCATAAAAATATGCCGAAGTTAACATTCATAGGCAGAGTGTCTGATGGACTCATGCTGTGCGAAACCTACGAAGACCTTCAAAGGGAAAACTTCGAACTGAAAACACTTGCCAAAAAGATAATGAAAAAACTCAACCGAGCCCCTGAAGCCTGTGTACTTGAAACAGAGCTTAAGCACAACTTTTACTACAAAATCTCAGACGGAGTGTGTTTTCTGACGTGTGCAGAGTCCAAGTACCCCAAAAAGTTAGCTTTGGCCTTTCTGGACGAGGTGATATCAGGCTTTTTGGAGGAACTCAAGAAACACTGGGGCTCGGGAGAAAGTGTAGACTACAGGTCCAAAATAGAAACTATTGAGCGGCCTTACTACTTTTTGAAGTTCGACAGACAAATTAAGAAACTCAGACAAAGGTACCTCAACCCCAGCCAAGACATGGCAGACGTCCACAAAGAACTAGAAGATGTAAGGTCCATTATGAAACAAAACATCAACGCACTCCTGGAACGGGACAAAAGTCTAGGCGAAATACAAGAAATGGCTCATAAACTCAAGTCTGGTTCTGAAGACTTCGCAGGCAAAGCCAAACAACTCAACTTGAACATGTGGCTTAGGAAATACGGACTAGGTATTGCAGTAGGAAGTATTGTCATTATTGGACTTTATTACAAATTTTTTTAAGTTAATCTTGTTTGAAGAAGTGCTCTGACTTAGAAGGAGACAAGGAGTTTTCTTTTTTCTTGGGCTTTTTAATGTGGACTCTTCCGGATCCACGCGAGTAGATGTTAGAAATGTCGTCGAGTTTTTTCTTTTGTTTTTGTGTGAAAACACCAACAGCTAGGCGCACCTCTTCTTGGAAGGGGCCCGAGTCCTCTAGTTGCAGGGAAGAAAGGTCTTGCGTGTAAGGAGTGTACTCGTACTGCTTCTTTTTTCTGGTAGAAGATCTTGACTTGGGTTTGGGCCTAGGTTTTTTTTCTTCTTCTTTGTGAGTAATCATTTCGCCTACGTACTTAAGTAAAGCTCGGTTCCCTCTTTTGATGTTGGCTTCTAAAGGTGGTTTTTGGGGTTTGTCTTCGGCAAAGGGCACTTTTTTGTGGATCAAGGAAGTGTTTGGTGGCTGGGAAATTCCTCTTTCTTCGAAAGACTGTTCTCGTTGGGTGGACGGTCTGGACTTGTTCCTTTTGTTAGGAACAGAACCAGACCTGCTGTAAGTCTTTTCAGTGGGTCTTTGGTAAATGTCTATAGTGTCTTGTTTAAGGAAGTGGCCTATTTTGGGGTTCCGGGACTTTTTGTAAGAGGGCTTTCTGGGGAGTTCTGGGATTTCTTCGCAAGGAGTTTCTTCGCCAAAGAAGTGGTTGATGGTGTTTTTGGGTTTTTCTGGGAACTTAGAAACTTTGTTGATAGAGATTCTGTTGACGTTTTCTCTGTTTTGGAATATGGAAGGAGTTTCTTGTTTGCAGGAAGAGCCTTCAGAAGGCGTTTGGTTGGAAGAAAACTCAGGTCTTTCTAAACTGCTGAGTTCTTTTGTTCCAAAAACTTCTTTAGAGCTTTCTTTGGACTCTAGAAGGTGGTTTTTGAGGGTGTTTTCTTGAGGAGTTTCTACTTCTAGTTTTTCAGCTTTGAGTTTGTCTTGTTGCTGGTCTTCTTTGATTTTGTAGAAGTTTTCTTTTATGACTTTGCTGGGGTGCTCTTCTTGGCTTTCTTCTAAACAAAGGAAACCCTGGCTCTCAAGTTCAGGGTTTTCGGGTTCTGGACAGTCGTAGAAGCTTTCTTCTTGGATTCCTTTTGGCACTTCGTTAGAACTTTGCTTGCTTTCTTCAGTGTTAAGAGTTCTAATTGGGTTTTCTTCAATAAAAGGTTCAAAGGTGTCTTGGTTCTTAGAGTGCGAAATGCGCGAGCAGTTCCCAAAGGGACCTAAGTCTTGAGAAGTTTCGTAGACAGGCTGCTCGAAGTCTCCTTTGGAGAGCTCAAGTGACTTACTGCTTTCAAAAGACTCTTCTTCAGAGTCACTGGACTCCACTCTTGACAGGGTGAACTTAATGTTGTTTTTAGTGATAGCAGGCAGCTTTATAGGGCTGTTGTTCATAGGCGGGGAAGGAGAGTAGAACTCGCAAGGATCCACAGGCTGAGGTGTAGAAGGGAATTCGCAGGGTTCTTCAAAAGGCTCTCTGAAAGAAGACTCTTGGTGAGTAGCTATAGTGTCTTCACTGTCTTTCCTTTCTTCAAGTAAGTCCAAGTTCAACTTAGGAGGCGATCTGTTGACTCTAGTAATAGACCGGTCTTGGTTAAGTAAGTCGGTGTTGTCCAGGCCTCTTGAGTAGTCTGGATAGCTTTTTCCTGAATTAAAAGTGCCTCTAAGTGGAGAGTTGATTTCGGGGTAGTCAGATAAAGAGTTGCTTTGTCTGAAGTCGTCTTCTTCTCTAACAGGACTTTTTGTATACAAAGGAAGGTCTTTAGGCGAGACGCCCAAAGGCAAAGGAAAGTAAACCATTTCGTAGTTAGGCATCAGTCTGAACCAAAGCACAACTAGGCCCGCAAGTAAGCGCAGTGGTATGTCCAAAGCAGCAGAAATCAAAAAGTGGTAGAAAGAAAACTCCAGGAGTTCTTCAGAGTTACTGTGGGAAGCATACAAACTCCACCAGGTGCCTAAACTCACCAAAACACTGAGCAAGAGCACAAAGGTTTCAAGTGCTTTTCCGTGGAGTTTGAGGTTTTCCAAAGAGTCTTGGTGTCTAGTGTTGAAACTAGCTAAAAATGCTTTGTGAAACAGCAAACACATGCAACAAGAAATTAAAGAACACACAACAGCACTGATGACTGCGCCAATAATGTCTAGTTGTTGGAAACTCAAAACCCAAACTAAATTAAGCACCCAAATTAAGCACAAGTAACTAGTTGCTAAAAACACGTTCCCAGAAGGAGGCAAGTCATACTGCACTCTTTTATATTTGCTCATGCCATAAATAGGAATTATAACTTTACAGATTTCTTTGTAGTAAGGGTTCCTTTCAAAGTTGCTTTGCCGCCAATCCAAGTTGAAAGTTTGCAGCAAGTAAATGTCCCTCAAAACCTTTGCTGTTTTGAGCGTCATAAGCAAAGTACCAATAGAAATGGTCAGTGAGACCAAACTTATCGTTATTCCAACGGCTTCCCAAGCTGGCATCTTAAATTTATTTCAAAAATGAACACTTGAAAAGTTTGCATGATGCTGTTATTATAACTTAAAATGGCAGTTCCTAATCAATACTTAGACTATTCTCTCCTGAGCCACAACCAAGGGTCCTTAGTTTCCCAAAAACAAGCCAAATGCATTAAGTTCGCTAAGCAAGAAAATACCCAGTTGTGCTACAAAGAAAACTCAGCAAAAGAAGCACAGGTACTTGAGCATGTCAAAAGCTACGAACGCCAGTTCAGACTAGTTTACAAAGACTTCGCCCACCGGGAATTACTTCTTTACCCCAAAAACGAGTGCGGAGTGCAAAAGTTCATATGCACTACTATGCGCCCTACCCAACTCCCTTACATAGAACTGAACCAATGGCAAAAGTGCGCTGAGTTCGTTGCCAACTTTATACAGTACGAAGAACTTGACCCCCCAGACGCCTTCCCAGTTACAATTCCTTCGCCTTCTAACGTGCTGGAGTGGCAGTACGGAGACTGCTTTGACCTTGCAATTGCTTTATGTTCTATTCTTATAGGAGCTGGTTACGACGCTTACTGTGTGCACGGGCACGCCTGCAGAGCCATAACTACACGCGACCAAACGCGGATTAAGTGTCCTTTTGAAGTCCAAGAAACTGAAAAGCCGGAAACATCAGAAGTTCCTGAACAGAACCCAGAAGAAGAGTGGGAGATTCCAGTGAAACCGCCTTTGATTTCTGAGTTCCTCAAAAAAAAACACGAAAAAGAAGAAGAAGAAAAAAAGCTAAAAGAGTACATAGAAAACACCATTGACGACGACGCCCCTGAAATCCTACCTCCAGATCCTTGGAAAGGCAACAGACTCCACTGCTGGGTGCTCGTTAAAGAAGGAAAGCGAGGCATCGAAGAAGCCTTTTTCATAGAACCCACAACTGCCCAAACCTACACTGTTGAAGAAATCGCAGCCCAAGAAGAACCTGTTTACGAAAACATTAGTTTTGTGTGGAGCGACAAAAACTTCTGGATTCACATGTTCGAAAGCAAAGCAGTAGGCGAAGTAAACTACGAGTTTTACAATGGCGAAGATTGGGAGTACGTGATGTTTAACGTCAACTCCAAAGAAACCAAGAAGTTCGAAAACTTAGACGAAGAAAACGAAGAAGGAGCTATGGAAGACCTCAAACCCATACCTGACGAAATGGGCAGCGACGGCTACTACAAAAAGATCGAAAGAGTCCTAGACCTGCCTCCTCCTTGGTGCCCCAAACTAAGGATCGACAAAGACGTTTACGCCCAAAAAACGCCTTTGGGAGAAAAAACCCTGTTTTACGAAAGATGCAAAGTTGAGCACTTTGCGGACTACACTCAGTTTGACGGACTAATCATGAGGATTACTTTTTACCATGACTACAAAAGACACCTTATCAAAGAAATGCGGAACTACTACGACAAAAGAGTAGACAAACTAGCAATCAGGCGCAGGTTCCCTTTAGAGTTTAAAACTGTGCACGACTTCGCCCCAGGGTGTCCTTTTCACTGGAAGCAAATAGTTGAAATCGACAGTAAGTCCAAAATAACAATATTCTACCCCACCAGAAACGTAGACAAACTTATCCGGAGAGAAGAAATTTATGGCGAAAAAACACGCGAGTACTTCGAAGACAGAGACGACTACATGATTTACAGAAGCTGGAACATAGCTAAACGCCAGCCTACTCCACGAGACTACAGTTTGGGAGATAAAGTAGTGATTACCAAGATGACAGCTAAGTTCGAAAAGAACCCTGATAAGCCGAAAGGCAGTAGGATCGAAAAAGTGATTTTTGACATGCAAAAGAAAAAAGTCTTTGTGTACTATCACTATGAACCTGGAAGCATCAAGCGCAAAGTCGAAGAAATCGACAGAGAAGACTTTACTGTGCTTGGCAAATTAGCAGATGGGCACGAACGCGAAGAAGATATTGACGAGGCACGGGCCCAGCACCTGCAGTACTTTTCTGACATGGAAAAGGCTTGTTACGCAGGAATCAAAGCTATGGAAAACACTCTTAAGCAGGAAAATGAAAAGTACAAAGAACAAGAAGCCGAGTGGTCAGCTTTAAGGAAGAACAACGCAGTAGAAGTAGCCTTATCCAAAGGCTTCATAGAAAAAGCCATTTACGACAGAGCACGTGAAAGAAGGAACAAAGAAGAAGAATTAACTGAAGAACAGAAAACTTCAGAAGAAGCTGACATAGACTACTTAACTCCAGTTCTAAAAAAACTTAACTACGAAAACAGGAACTTAAACGCCCAAGAAGCTGAAGAAGTCAGGGATGAAGTCTTGAGGACACTCAGGGAAAGAATGTTCATCAGAGCTGACATCATTAAAAAGAGTTTAGAAGCTGAAGAAAGAAAGTACAAAGAAGAAACCACCAGGTTCGCCAAAAAAGGTGACCATGTGACACCTGAAGAACAAAGAGCACACGACGAGTTTATGAGAGAAATCAACTTTAGAATCGACATACTTAGAGAAAGAGTGGATAAACACCACGAACAGTCCGTTGAAAAATACACTAAAATGTGTGAAAAACTAGACCAAGAACCTATTTTGGCTGCTGCAAACCAAAACTTTAAAAGAGACTAGTAAAGTACTAATTTAAATATGGAAGTTAGAGACTACAATTGGTTACTTTCGAGCCTTGGGAAAAATTCAGTTCAACTAAGTATCTTAGAAACAGCAGTTTGCAGGGGCAACAAGGTGAGATCTGTGTACTACACTAACTCAAGTGGCTATGTAACTCGAACTAAGAAAGAAGTTAAAAGCACACCTGAGTTGATAGCAAAGTTCAGCGAAACTAGACTCTTAGGAGTTCACAGGAATGACTATACAAGGCCTGTGGCTTACTTGTACTTCAGTAAAGACACCCAAGTTGCTTTTAAAACTGAAGTGGAAGAGATAGTATCTACCAAAAACCTAAATCAAGACCTTAGATACGTAATAAAGTGCCTCAGCACCATACACGAGCCCTCCAAAGTATTCAAAGTGTATTGTTACCTTGAAAACGGACAAGTCACTTGCGACATCTTCAGCAAGTACTTTGGAAACGAGAACCTAGAACAAGTCCAAAACCAAAGAATCAGGGAGGACTCCTTTGGGTTTTGCGGAGTCCTTGCAAAGGCTGTCCGCCAGTTCAGTGGAATGAAGATACTCAGACTCGAGTTTGAGTTGGTTATTGACAGTCAATTCAAAATGCACCTTTTGTACGTAAACACAATTGACTTAATTCGAAGAAAAGCTCAAAGTCCAAAGTCTTACGGAGCCATGATGAAGTTCGACGACCTACAACAAGTAAAGCAAATTAACGAGTCCTCGAACAGGCACACTCAGCTACACCTTAAAACTCTAGAAACTGAAACACTTGAGTCCAAAGAGTCCAAAGAACAATCCAGCGCCCCGTTTAAAGAACCCCTTAATACTGAAGGCTACAGTAACTTCATTGAAATACTCAAAAAAACCTTTAAAAAAGAAAAAAGAGCTGAAGAAATCAAACACAAGTTAAACCCAAGTTCAAAAATTAACAGTCGCAGCAGGTCAGACCTAGGCAAGATAATCAAAGTGCTTGAAAACAAGCACGCAGAAAAC
>PR_CR_10_Liq_1_inCRDRAFT_1000021_pt1 | contig 77025 bp, 67 predicted proteins | sample PRCRCaboRojoPR_3_FD_10241 | JGI IMG/M metagenome (IMG submission 10241) | reverse complement strand
CCATGCCACTGGGTCAGACGCTTCAACTCAAACCCGGCATTAAACAACGATTGACGCCTTCGATTTCCCAGGCATTTGAGCTCCTCCAGATGCCTCATCCAACCCTGGTCCAATACTTACAACAGCGCATTATCGACAATCCCCTGCTCTCGTTAGAGCGCGATCATGAATCAGACATGGCCGCCGACAACTCGCTCATTCAATGCGGTCACGACATCGACCAATGGGCGATTGACCCCTATTGTGGCAGTGGCAAAGCGCACTTGGCCTGGCAATTAAATGGTGCGCGGCTGCCACTGCGAGACCACGTCATTGGCCTGGTGATAATCCAAGGCATGGGCAGTGATGGCTTGTGCGTGACCGACGATGATGAACTGGCGCAGTTCGTTCGCTCAGAATTGCATGATCAAGCCATTTCAGACGAGACCATTGCCACACTCCGTGCACTCATCGACACCTTTGATGCGCCAGAGCGGTCCCATGCGTCAGACCCTGCTCAGCCAAGTGATCAAGCTCCTCTCAAGCATCGGCCAATCAGTTGGACACACCCAGCCTGCTCTGCCCCACCCGATATCATACTCAGCGCCTGTCCGATGAACGGTTCAGAAGCACGTTGGCGCACGCATCTCAATGTGGAGGGTCGACCGCAGCTCGCCTTGACCACTGTCGATCAGCTCCCCGCTCAAGCCTCACAGAAAACGACAAAGTCCTATTTGGATCGGTGCCAAGGCGAGGCAAAGCGCCTTATTCGGGCATTGGCACTGCGTGATCATGCGCTTTTGCGAGTCACCGACTATGTTGTTCACCACCAACGTGCGTTTTTAAGTCAGAAAACCAATTGCCCTGAGCCGCTCACGCAAAAAGAGGTGGCGCGTGCGCTAGGATTGAGTGCATCGACTGTGTCTCGGGCACTCAGCGGCAAACGCATCCAAAGTCGGTCGGGGACTTTGGCCATGGACGCCTTATTCGACAGAGGCATCAAGCACCACCAAGGGGCGGCACTCAGTCGGAGCAAGGTGCTTAGGAATATCGAGACACTTATCGCAAAGGAGTCTGCCTCAGCCCCGCTGTCTGATGAGGCCATTGCCACCCATCTGCGGGCCTTTGGGGTTAAAATCACCCGCAGGACAATTACAAAATATCGTCAAAAATTGGGCATTGTTGGCTCGAATGAGCGCCGGCACATGCCGAGCGGGTCGACTTCAAGGAGCATGCTATGAATATCGAAATTTCGGGTGACAACGTTGAAATTACGGATGCGTTGAGGGCCTCAGTGAATGACAAGCTGGCACGCATTCAACGTCACTTCGATAACCTCACTGCTGCGCATGTGGTGCTGAAACTCGAAAAGCTGGTTCATTCAGCAGAAGGCACCATTCATGTGGGTGGCAGACCCAACCCCATTCATGCACAGGCCAATGCTGAAGACATGTACACTGCAATTGATGAACTGATGGACAAGTTGGATCGTCAAGTGCGCCGTCACAAAAGCAAAGTCACTGACCACCACCGCTAATCCAAACGTTAAGCATCGCGAGCGTTGCCATGCAATTGTCTGATGTCCTCACCACAGACCGCGTTCAGCTCGATCTGACCGTCTCGAGCAAAAAAACACTCCTGGAGCGAATGGCGACCCTATTGGCCACCGAGTCAGGGGGTGCAGATGAGCGCGAAATCTTTGAGAGCCTTTGTCAACGCGAGCGGCTTGGTTCGACTGGTTTAGGTCAGGGGGTTGCGATCCCCCATGGACGAAATGACGAGCAAAAAGAAATCATCGGCGCGGTGATACGCCTTAAAAAGCCGATTGACTTCGATGCCCCAGACCAACAACCTGTCGATCTTTTTTTTGCCTTAGCCATTCCCAGTCAGTGCAGTGATGCCCACCTGGAACTCTTAGCCAACATTGCAGACTTTTTTAAAGACAGTGAGCATCGTGAGGTTTTTCGTCAAACGATTGATGCTGAGCGCATCATTGAGCTGATGAGCGATGATGAGTGACGCCCCACGAATCATTATTGTGACGGGCCTGTCTGGCGGGGGGAAATCCAGCGCCTTAGATGCGCTGGAAGACCTTGGCTACTATTGTGTCGACAATCTTCCCAGCACGCTCTTGGCAGGCATGCTCAAGCAAGCTCAGGCGAACTTTGAACGCTATCGCTATGTTGCCATTGGCATTGACGCCCGAATGGGTTCTGATGGTTTAGAAGAAGTGATTGCCACCATCGATGAGTTTTCGCCAGTGCTCTCCACGATGCTGGTCTTCATTGAAGCCAACCACGAAGTGCTCATGCGTCGCTTCAGCGAAACTCGCAGACGGCATCCGCTTATTGGAGAGGCCGGCCTGGCGCGAGCGATTGAGGAAGAACGCACTTTACTTGCACCCATTAAACGCCGCGCCGATCACATCATTGACACCTCTGAGAACAACATCCATCAGTTGAGGCACCAAATATGGCGCCTCATGGGAGAACAAGCACACACTGAGATCCAGACCATCGTCATTGAGTCTTTTGCATTTAAAAGAGGCGTGCCCAAAGACATCGACTTCTTATTCGATGCCAGGGGACTGCCCAACCCACATTGGGAGAAAAATTTAAGGTCGCTGGATGGACGGGACGAGGCGGTGGTGTCCTGGCTTGAAGATCACACAGATGTGATGGCATTTAAAGAGGACATCTTGAGCTTTATGCGTCGCTGGATTCCTTCGCTGGCTCAAGGCCAAAGAAGTTTATTAACGATCGCCATAGGCTGTACAGGGGGGCAACATCGATCCGTTTACTTGGCAGAAACCATCGCGCGGTCTTTGGAGAAAGATAAACTCAAAGTTCGGACTTTTCACCGCGAGCTGATGTGATGGCTCGATGTGAAGCGCACGCGGTGTATCGTTAACCCAAACCTTGATCTAACCGGTGACCTGGTTTCTGACGTAGTGTGCATGAAGCGCCCAAGGGGCAACCGAGGAGTCAGCCAGCGCCAATGCGCGCTCCGCACAAGGCTCAGCTTCTGGCCATAAGGCAACTGCCTCTCGGCGAAGCTGGTCAGGCAAGGCGCCCTCATGAATCTTTAAGCCACTGCCCATCACCACCCAGCCGTCGCGTGGGTCTGGCCAGGTCAGTGCCTCGGGTGAACACACCGACGGGTCATTGAGCGCCGCCCACTGTTGTGTCCTCTCGTCGAACTCAAATCCTTGGGCATACACCTGACCCAAACGCGCATCCATCACGACCAAAACAGAAGTGCCAGCTGGGCAACCTGAGGCGATGTTAAGCATTGTGGGCACCGGATAGATCGGCAATGCGTGCGCAAGTGCGACGCCTTGCGCTACCGACAGACCCACCCGGAGGCTGGTGAAACCACCAGGACCGGTACCGACAACCACAGCATTAAGACTGTCATATCCAAGCCCTGCATCACATAGCAACTCACCGACCCAAGGCAACAAGACCTTTGAATGGATGCGTTGATCTGCTTCAGACCTGACGTAAACACCATGGGCGGTCTCAAGAGCGATAGAGCATGTATTGGTCGCGGTTTCTATGGCCAGTCTATTCATGCCGACAGGCACCCGCATCGTCTTCACAAGCGTAGATAAAGTCAATCGTCTCGGTCACTGACGCACTCTGTGTCATTTCCGGCAAGCTGTTCAGGAATATTTTCCCATAGCCTTTGGTGGTGATTCTTGGATCACCGAGCACCAAGATGCCGTAGTCTTCGCTTTGCCTAATCAGGCGTCCAGCGCCTTGCTTCAGAGACAAGACGGCATGTGGAATCTGAATGGTGGAGAACGCACGCTCGCCTTGCTCATTGGCCGCCTTAATGGTGGCCTCTAAAATAGGATCGTCCGGCGGCGCAAAGGGCAATTTATCGATCACCACAATGCGAAGCTGATCGCCAGGCACATCCACACCCTCCCAAAAGCTTGCAGCACCCAAAAGAATGCTTCTTGGCTCAGTCAAAAACCGGCTCAGCAGGGTCGATCGACCGGCCTCTTGCTGCACGTGCAAGTTGAAATCCGCATGAGCCCGAAGCCAATTGGCGGCTTGGCGAAGCGCACGATGTGATGTAAACAACAAAAAAGCGCGACCTTCAGAGGCCACCAGCAGCGGGTGAATGGTCTCCATCAAGGCCTCAGTATGCCTGGCATCGGCAGGCTCTGGCAGCCCCTCAGGCACCCAAAGTCTGGCTTGAGACTTGTAATCAAATGGTGTTTCGACCACCAACTCCCGCGCATCCTCCAGCCCCAAACGTCGCGTGAAATGATCAAACCGATTGGCCACAGCCAATGTGGCTGATGTCATGATCCAAGTCCCAGGGCTGTCTTGACGAATCGACTGTATGGGTTGAGCGATGTCTAATGGGGTCAAGTTCAAGCCAAACTGGCCGTCTCGATGACTGAACCAGCGAATGCGCTCAGGCTGCTTATCCAAAAAAGCAGCCAGATCTTGGCTCAAGACCTGGGCTCGGTGGGCACATTGGCCTAGATCTTTGCTGAAGTCAGCGATCGATCCAAGCGCTTCGGACAGACTCGTTAAGGCCTCAAGCACTTTTTGCAGCGCGGACCAAACAGAGGTAGACAGACGACCACTGTCACCTTTACTGGGCAACTCCACAAAAGCGCTGACCGCAGCACTCAAAGCTGCTTTAAGCTCAGTGGCGGGGTGTTGAATAAGCGGCAATGCCCCTTTGGCCCGCCCCGCGGCTGCCAGCGTGTCTCGATTGAGCTCTCTGAGTTGCCAGGCACTGACTCGATGCGAGAAAAATTGCCTGGCGATATCAGGCATTTGATGCGCTTCATCAATGACAACAACGTCAGCACCGGGCAAGACTTCTCCAAAACCGGTCTGCTTGAGTGATAGGTCCGCAAACAACAGATGATGATTGACAACCACTAAATCGGCGGTCTGAGCCTGGCGACGCGCGCGCACCAGATGGCATGCCGAAAAAAGCGGGCATTCGCTGCCCAAACAATTGTCTTGTGTTGATGTCACTAGGGGCCACACTGGCGAATCCGCACCTACCCCATCCAGCTCAGCAATATCGCCCGTTTCAGTGGTGCGGGCCCACGACGAGACTTTTTTAAAATCATCCAACACGTCAGCGCGCTGCGCCAACTCTGTCTGTGCATTATGCTCAAGACGATGAACACACAAGTAATTCGCTCGGCCTTTGAGCAGCGAGACCTTCTTTTCAATGCCCAACGCCTGCATGGCCACAGGGACATCTCGCTTGAACAGCTGATCTTGAAGATTGAGGGTGCCGGTTGAAATAATCGCGCGTTCTGTCTCGCGCAGCAGCGGAATCAGATAAGCCAGTGTCTTCCCTGTTCCAGTTGCGGCCTCAACCACCAAATCAACCTCATCCTGGATCGCCTCCTCAATGGCTTCAGCCATCGCTATCTGGCCTGGCCTCAGGGAAAAGCGCCCCACTTGGTCTGACAAGGCGCCATCTTGACCAAAAATCTGGCAGATGGAATTCAACTTTTCAACGTGGGCCATTTAGAATCTTGCCGGGCGATCGCGCACGCACAACGCCACTCGCGCAGATGCTTTTCCAGCAGCTTGTCGATCGCCTTGTTGATGATGAACCATCGCCAAAGCTCGCCAGTTCCGTTGGCACAAATGACCCACGCGAGGACCCAAGTCAATCGACTGCTCAACAAGGGCCTTGGCTTCGTCCCAACGGCCCTGCTCAATGCTGACTTCCGCCATTTGTTGGAGGATGTCGGGCGCCTGCGGCTCGATGACCTGGGCCTGTTTGAGATAATCCATGGCCAGTGGATAACGTCCTTGGTTCTCAGCATCAAGCGCTTTTTGCATCAACTCAGCCACCACAGGGTTTCGCAGCCCATAAATCTGCAATCCTTGAGGCTGATCTGCCCCCCCGCCTCGGATGCTTTGCGCGAGTTGATTGGGCCCTGGGTTGGCCACACCGCCCAACTGGCACCCCGCCAGGCCTGTCAGCACGGCCACCGCTAAGCCCAGCCTGCGTAGAATTTGAGGAGAAAACAGCACGAAACAGCCCGATATCAACAGACCAATCAGTATAGCGCACCCGTTGGGGCACCGACATCGGCGATTGCCGAGACCGCCGTCGGTGACAAACCAGTGAAGCCATCCACCGAGCCCTGCCGGACGGGGTGGTTCGCTATAATGGCAGCTTTAATTTGGGGGATCTTCACCGGTCCATTCAGCAATGATCCAAGACAGTGGCGCAAGAGATGTTTAAGAAGAATCAACCAAGGCGCCCATCATTCCTATGAGCCTAAGCCAACCACTGCCCATTGTATGCCTGCCCGATCAGTCGGGTCATCTTGATCGTGACTGGCTCGCCAAGCTGCAGTCGCATGTCCCGCGAGATTCGCTGTACACGCTCCCTCGATTGGCGAAAGCACACGGCTTAAAGCCCGCCAACCCCCGCTCGGACCTCCAATCTAAAGGGGCTGCCGGCGCTCGAACCGAACTCGATCAACCCCACCTGCAGATCACCAGCGGTCTAATTCCCCCACCTCACATGTTGGCGAGGCTGCGAGCCATTATTCAAAGCGAGCCGGAGACACCGGTGATTGCGTTTACCAGCAATCTGCACCCGCAGTTAAATCCCTTCAGCGGACTGACCGGGGAGTTTGTGCGTGAGTGTGTCGACTCACTGATCTGGGCACTGAGTGACGGCGTCATTCATCCCCTCACCGACATCAGCGCCCGCAGTGTCCCAGTTGCTCTGATCATACCCACTGCTGGCCAGAATGCACAAGACCGAACATCCGGTTTGGGTCTTTGTCATGGGCTGTACTTTGACTGCCCGGCTCTTGAACTCACGCATTCAGCAGGCCCTCAATCCAAAACCCACGCTTCGCTCAGCTTGCTCAGAGCACGATTAGATGAGCTTGGCCGTGAAGGCCATCAGCGTTTGGACTATTTTGGGTTGGATGATTGTCCCGTAACGCTTCATGTGACTCACGATTGGGGTGGTGGGATTGATCGATGGATCCATGACATGCAAAGACACGATGGCCGCGGACACCACTTGGTGTTGTCGGCGCGCGCGCATCGCGACAGTCCCATGATGGGGCAGTGGCTTGATTTATTCGCAAAGGGGCCCGGTGAGGGGCTGCTCCATCGGCAGTACCTGAGCCAACCCATCGCCGATACCGCCGTCACCCATCCCGATTACAACGCTTTCATGGACTGGGTGATCGAGCGCTACGGGGTTTCTCGCATCATTGTCTCATCGCTGATTGGACATAGCTTAGATGCATTAACAAAAGACCGCCCGACAATTCAAGTTCTCCACGATTTTTATCCCGCATCCCCCGTTTTTGATGCTGATCCCTTGCCCTACTGTGATCCTAAACAGGGCTTTGACCTGGGCCAACTGATTGCTGATCGAGCCTCGAACTTTCTCTTTGAAAACGATCAGCCGGAGCATTGGCGTTCCATTCGCGAGCATTGGCTTGAGCGAATCAACTCACAGGGTGTCAATCTAATTGCTCCGACCGCGCATGTGGATACACGATGGCAAACCCTATTCGATCAACAGTTGCCAACCATCCACCGCATCTCCCATGGCTTCGATTGCCCTGCGGCGTGGGCTGGGGCAGCACCCCTTCGATTGCCACAAGAGGACAACGGCCCACTGCGCTTACTGTTGGTGGGTCGCCTTTCTTCTGGTAAGGGCCTCAAGCGGCTGATCAAGTTGGTTGACCACTTTCAAGACCGCGTTCATTTCACCGTCTTGGGTGCTGGCCAAGACGGCTTAAACCTGTTTGGTTTGCCCAATGTCGACGTCATATTAGAGTACGATCGAGACACGCTCCCCAGCGTCATCCAAAAGCATGGAGCCCATGCCGCGTTGTTTTTATCACGGGTACCAGAAACTTGGAACTACGTGCTCAGTGAACTCAGCTGTTTGGGCTTACCCGCAGTTGCACCCAATGAAGGAAGCTTTGCTGAAAGAGTGACCGACGGCGTGAATGGTGTTTTATACCCTCCCATGTTGAGGGATTGATCGCTTGCATTGAAGGATTAATCAGCAATGCCGATATTTTATCGGCTGTCAGTCCGCTGAGTGACGAGCCCAGCATGGCCGAAAGCATTGCCGCCTATGACAGCATCAGCCCGGTGCAGTGCGTGCACGCGCATTGGGTGGCCAAACCATTGCCAAACTGGGAAAGCATATATCAAAAGGGCCATGAAATTGAGGCCTTACAGCGCGGGCTCTCCGTCAAGCGAGCAGAGAACGAACAGCTCAAAGACCAAGCCAAGGCGCAAGCGCTTTGGCTGGATCGATTGGACCGAACGGTCAAAACGCGAAGCCAGTGGGCACTTCGGACACAAAAGGAACTGGAAGAGCTCCGACAGCGATTGGACCAAAAAGAAGACTTTTTGACTGAAGACCAAGACGCTTTAGATGGTCATGTTCGACTTCTTAAGCAGCACACACGCCAGCTTAAAGAACAATACCTTGAGCTTGAGCATCAAAAACACGTCGTCGACACAAAACTCCAGCAGGCACAGACGCAGGTCGAATCTCAATCCACCCACATCGCGTCTTTGCAGCAGCACAATGAGATGCTCCAAGGCCAACTTGCCGAGATTTTTGCCAGTAAATCCTGGCGATTAACTCGACCCTTGCGAGCCACCGTCAGAGTATTGACCACGCTTAAACAGCGCCGGGCATGGAATCCTGTCAATTGGCCGCGACAAACCAAGCGGTTTGTTCATGCGATTCGCGTCCACGGTTGGCGGGCGACATTGGACGCCTTGCAGTACCACCGACCGACTCAGACCGACCTCGATCCTGCGATTGAACCCGTTACACCGCCCGATGAAACCCAAGCGCTCTCGCCAGTCACACTCGCTGAAATGACATCGCCAGGCGAGCGCGTCACCGCAAGTGTCATTATTCCCGTCTACAACAACGTGCACTATACCGCTCACTGCTTGGCGTCTATCCATCGTCACCCACCCAAGACCGCATTCGAGGTGGTGGTCGTCAATGACTGTTCAGACGATGGCACCACCGAGTTTTTAAACCAATGCGACGGGATTCGGGTGGTACACAATGAGAGCAATCTGGGTTTTATTGGCAGCTGCAACGCAGGCGCCGCCAAAGCGACCGGCAGCACCTTGGTTTTTCTCAACAACGATACTGAAGTCACCAACAACTGGCTGGACGCGCTGCTAGAGACATTTGAGCAATGGCCCCAGGCCGGCATCGTGGGCGCGCGACTGGTCTACCCCGATGGTCGCCTTCAAGAGGCCGGCGGCATCGTTTTCAATGACGGAAGCGGCTGGAATTATGGTCGCCTGGGCCCATCTGAAGCCGGCAGAGTCTGCTTTGTTTCTGAGGCCGATTACGTATCTGGAGCGTGCCTTGCGATTTCACGTGAACTTTTTCAAAAACTTGGTGGCTTTGATGACCACTATGCGCCTGCTTACTATGAAGACACTGACCTGTGCTTCAAAGTCCGGGCCCAGGGACTCAGTGTCTTGTACCAACCACGCTCGACAATCATCCATTTTGAAGGGATCAGCTCAGGCACGGATGAAAGCTCGGGAATAAAGCGCTATCAGGCCAGTCAATCGGGAAAAATTCAAAGCACGCTGGGGCGATACGTTGGCTGACCACCCCGAACCCGTGCCCGGGCCCAATGCCACGGAGCTGATCGAGCGAGCACGTCACCACCGATCATGCGCCCATGTCTTAATTGTCGATGCGGTCACACCACAACCCGACCATGACTCTGGATCGATGAGAATGGTGGCGATCTGCGAGATATTGGTGGCAATGGGCTATCGTGTGAGCTTCATGCCCATCAATCTGGCTTGGGATGGCCCTTATTCACAAGCACTTCAAATGGCAGGGGTTGAGGTCATTTTTCATCCAGAGGCCTCATCTCCGAAACAGTGGCTCAAGACAAACGGAAACTTGATCGACTGGGTTTTAGGCTCTCGCTACTATGTTTTAAGCGAGATTATTGACGATGTAAGGCTGCATTGCCCAAAAGCCAAAATTCTTTTCGATACGGTGGATCTGCATTTTCTTAGAGAACAACGAAAAGCGGAGCTCAGCGATGATCCGACACTGCATGCAGCGGCCAAAAAAACTGAAACCCAAGAGCTGGGATTGATCGAAAAGAGTGACACCACGTTTGTGGTCAGTGAGATGGAGCAAGCACTTCTCCATGAAAAGACGCCACAAGCAGACATCCAAGTCTTGTCAAACATCCACACGACGCAAAATGACGTTGCCCCGTTTGAGGGCCGCGAGGGCATCTTGTTTGTCGGTGGGTATCAACACCCACCCAATCTAGACGCTGCTTGCTGGTTGACCGAAGAAATACTGCCCGCGCTTCGTGAAAGCTTACCCGATGTGCAGCTCCATTTGATTGGAAGCAAAATGCCAGAATGGTTAAAAACGAGGCAGCAACCCGGACTCCAAAATCATGGCTTTGTTGAGGATATGACGCCTTTTTTAAGCCATTGCCTAGTGGCCGTTGCCCCTCTTCGATATGGTGCTGGCGTGAAAGGCAAGGTGAATCAGGCCATGGCTTGGGGCTTGCCCGTTGTTGCCACACCATGCGCTGCCGAAGGGATTCACACGTCTCATGACCATGACATCCTACTGGCCAACAGCACTGAAAACTTTGTGGAGGAAATCCTCAGACTGCACAATGATCAACAACTTTGGGCAACACTTTCGAGCAATGGCCAAAAAAATGTCGAGCGATACTTTTCCCGACAGGCGGCTCAAGCGGTCTTGGCGCGCGTTTTAGCGCACTCGTCGAGCAGATAGAACGCCTTGAATGCCCAAAAGACGGCTGATGACAGTGGATAACTGCTCAAAGTCCCTCACCTGAACAGACAAACCAATCTCAACCGCATCTTCAGTATCTCGGGCGGTGCCTTTGAGTTCTGTCACACTGACATTTTCTGTCGACATCACCATGCCAATATCTTTGATCAGCCCGTTTCGATCCCACGCATCAATAATCAGTTTCGCGGGATACTTGTCGTTCGACTTGGTCTGCCAGCAGACCTGAACCACCCGGTCAGGATCCTGCCGCTGCAGATTTAAAAACTGCTTGCAGTCGGCTCGATGAACACTCACCCCTCGACCCCGCGTGATGTAGCCTTCAATGGCATCGCCTGGTACGGGCTGACAACAACGAGCCAATTGATGCATGAGTTGTCCAACCCCGTCAATGCGAATATCGCTTGACTGGCTTGGCTGGGCACTCGCTGAATGGATCGGCAATCCAGCGCTGGACGACTTGTGCTTGCTGACTTTTCTTTCGATGGCATTGGCCACTTGCGATGCAGTTAAGTCGCCACAGCCCACGGCCACATGAAGCTCATCAAGTGACTTAAAATTAAAATCGCTTATGACTTCAGTGACTTTACTGGCCTCCAAATCTAGCCGTTTCAGCTCCGCTTCCAACGCATGGCGACCAGCAGCCAAATTCTCTTCATGATTGGCCTGTTTAAACCATTGTCGGACTTTGGCCCGTGCCCGCGCGCTCTTGATGTAGCCCAAGCGGGGCAGCATCCAGTCACGAGATGGGTTCGCCTCTTTTGTGGTCAATATCTCAACACGATCACCATTGTTTAACTGTGTGGTCAGTGGCACGATCCGGCCGTTCACCCGTGCGCCCTTACAGCGATGTCCCACCTCGGTGTGAACAAGATAGGCAAAATCCAGCGGCGTGGCTCCCTGGACCAAGTCTTTTACCTCACCAGTTGGCGTGAGGACATAGACGCGATCTTCGCTGGTGAGATTCTCAAACCCTTCAATCAGCGCTTGATCACTGTCGACGGCCTTCTCAAAGAGCTGGCGCATCACTCCGATGCGATTTTCTAAAGTGGGATCCCGAGGGGCGCCCTCTTTATACCGCCAGTGCGCGGCGACGCCAAACTCAGCGTGGTGGTGCATATCATGGGTGCGTATTTGGACTTCAATCACTCGGCCGGAAACGCCCACAACTGCCGTATGTAATGACTGGTACAAGTTCGCTTTGGGGTTGGTGATGTAATCATCGAATTCACCCGGCACCGGCTTCCAATGGGTGTGGACCAAACCAAGCACGGAATAACACTCCGCAACCGTTGAAACCAAGACCCTGACCGCTCGAACGTCAAAAAGCTCGTGAAAGTCCAAGCCCTTGCGCTGCATCTTCCGCCAAATCGAATACAAATGTTTTGCGCGCCCACTGACGTCTGCATCAATGCCGTGGCTTTTGAGTTGAGATGAGAGCTTATCCATAAAACGCTGGATGTTGCTTTGCCGCTCGTCGCGTTGTTCATCGACCAAACGGCGAATCCTCTGGTAGTTTTGAGGCTCCAAGTATTGAAATGCCAGGTCTTCCAGCGCCCACTTGAGCTGCCAAATACCTAAACGATTGGCCAGTGGTGCATGGATAAGGCGAGTCTGTTCAGCAATGGTTTTGCGCGTGGACTCATCCAATCGCCTGGCGGCTTGCAATCGCGCCAGCTGCCAAGCGAGCGTAATCAGCGCAACACGAACGTCCTCAATCAACGCCAAGAGCAGCCGCCGGAGCCCCTCAGCATGGCCCTCACTCGTGGACTGATAGTTCTGGCCGAAATAATCCAGCCGTTGCAGCTGTTTGAGCAGTTGATCAGCACCGGGGATCGCTTCTAAGATTGGCCGCGGAGCGTCAACACTTTTATCGGGCAGCGCAAAGCCCAAAGTGGCGGCGACGGTTGCTGGATCGGGTGATAATGGCTCAAGATTTTTGAGCGCCTTGAAAATAAGATCGAGCGTTTCTTCTGGCGCATGGCTTGATACTGAGCGGCCCAATTCGAACAGCACTTCATCATCCGCCACGCCCGCGGTCTGGCAGTAATTCTCAATCCAGTTTTGAATCTTTTGTTGGACGCTCACATCATGCCTCGACCAGGCCAGATAGGCTTACTGGGCGCTGACCAGTTCAAAAAAGCCATTGTAGCCCTGCCTCATCCGCCTGTGGTTGGGCCACAGCGCTCTTTTTCCATCATCACAGCTTCCCAAAGCGTCTCCAGCCGTTTTGCTGAGACCTTCTGTCGAGTGCCCAATGCTTGAGCAAAAAGCTGCACTCGATATTCTTCCATTGCCCAACGATAATCATCAAGGCGGTCGGTGTACCAATGCCCTGCTGCCAGATACTCAAGATAGCGCATCCAAAACGGTGTGATTTGTTGTTGACGGTCGAAATCACGCTTTGGATCAAGCTCCAGTGCATCCATACGCACTTGAACGGCCTGTAGATAGCGGCTGTAGTCTCGGAGGCGCGCCAGGTCAATGTCTCGAATGAAGCCCACATAAACCAAATCGTCGAGCTGACTTTGAATGTCTTCGATATTACGCGGAACTGCCACGGCCAAGTCCTGAGCCCGCATCGTCGATTCATGCCATAAAATCAAGACCTCATTAAGGCATTGAATCATTTCATGGTACGCTGGAACCAACGACTCCCGCAGCTTACCTAGGCAATGTTTTAAATCTTCTGGGTTGCGAATGTCCCATCCGCCATTGGCTCGAATGGCACTTAATATAAGCTGGTCAACCAACTGATCTATCAGCGCTGCAATCGGCTCTTGCATGCTCCAAATGACTTGCGCTGGCTGCGTGAGACCATGATTTTTTCGCAAATATTTGATTTTATCTTTCAATGCCTGCCGGCACAGTCCTGTGATTGCGGCCTCGTGCTCCAACTCAGCCTGGTCGGGGGTGTCAAATAACCGCACCCCAACCTGATGGCCCTGAGCCACCCACGCGGGCCACGCCGTATGCCCTCCAGCGGTCGTCACTTCGGTCGGCAATGGAGACAACGTGCTTAAAGTAAGCCCATCTTGCTGCCACTGGCTGGCTTGGCGCTGCATGAATTGCTCTCTAGCTTCGCCCTCATGCGCCGCTTTCAATGCCAAGACATCACGCCCCTCTCCCAGTATTTCGCCAGGGCCATTTAAGACTCGAACGCGCATCACCAAATGCTGCGGGATTTTTTCGAGGTTAAAGTCCTCTCGAGAGATCTCAAGCCCACTCAGTCGGCTCAAGACCGCACTGAGTTGATCCAAAAGGCTCGCTTCGGGCGGACCGAGCGACTCAACAGCCGCATGTGCATACTCTTTGACGGGAACCAACAGTCTGCGCTGTGACTTTTTTAAACTCGAGATGAGCGCGGCGACTTTCTCCTCCAACAAACCTGGCACGAGCCATTCAAGTCGATGCACATCCAACTGGTTAAGCAAATGAAGCGGGCAATCGAGCGTGATTCCGTCTGCCTTGTCACTGGGATCAAAAGCATATCGCAGCGGAAAACGTTGCCCATCAATCACCAACTCATCGGGATAGTCGACCTCACTGGGTAGGGCCGCCTCTTCTCTGAGCAACGTTGCCTGATCGAGCAGCCACTGACTGCGTGTGTCATCATCCAGCGCTTGGTACCACTTTGAGAACGCTTTGGTCGTGTAGATATGATCGGGCAATAGCCGATTGAAGAATTGAACCACCGCCTCATCCGAAGCAAGGAGGTCGCGCTTTCGCTGCTTGCTCTCTTGGGTTGCCAACAATGCCTTAAGAGATTGATTATGCTCTAAAAAGTCGGCATTGAGATTGATCTGCCCTTGAACCAAAGCATGACGAATAAACAGCTCTCTCGCCGTCTTCGGGTCAAACGGCCCATAGTGAATACGGCGTTTTGCCACCACCACCAGTCCATGCAAAGTGAGTTGCTCAAATCCCAATACCCGCCCTTGACGCTGAGACCAATAAGGATCAAAGACCCGCCGCTTGAGTAGATGCTCACCCGTCTTTTCTAGCCACTCAGGCTTAATTTTGGCCACAACGCGGGCATAGGTTTGCCCTGTCTCAACACGCTCAGCTGACATGACCCAATTGGGTTGAGTGCGCGCCAAAACCGAACCTGGAAAAAGACGAAATTTGTGGCCCCGAGCACCTTCATAAATCCCCTGTTCATCCAGCCGGCCCACCATTGCCAAAAGCCCAGACAACAATGCCTGGTGAATGGCATCGGACGACTCCATGCTGATCTTTCTGACAGACCAGCCCTCCTGCTGAGCCATTTGCTTGAGTTGCTGATACAGCTGCGACCATTCGTGAAGCTTATTGACGACCAAGTACTTTTTTCGGGCTTGCTTATTGGCCTGATTGGTTGAATGCGCTTGGCGTGTGGCTTGCCACCACTGCCATATCTTTAGCTGCGTCAGAAAATCAGAGCCAGTGATGACAAACTCGCTGTGGGCCTGATCAGCGGCCTGTTGCTCATCCATCGGGCGGTCTCTGACATCTCCAACGCTCATGCCAGCCACCAGAACCAATATTTCGTTCAGTACACCAAGCCGCTCAGCTTCAATCAACATCCGGCCAAAGCGCGCATCGATCGGCAACCGTGCCAGTGTCTTTCCAATGGTTGTCAAAGCGCGGGACTCATCGACAGCCTGCAACTCAAACAGTGTTTGCCACGCCTCACCCAGCAACCGGTGGGGTGGGCTGTCCAAAAATGGGAAATCTTCGGGATCACCTAAACCAAGCGCTCGCATTTGCAGGATCACACCCACCAGGCTGGCGCGCTGTATCTCAGGCTCCGTATATTCTCTCCGCGCGGCGAAGTCTCCCTCGTCAAACAAGCGAACACACACCCCAGGGCCCACGCGCCCGCAGCGTCCTGCGCGCTGCGCACAGGCGGCCTGAGAAATAGGTTCAATGGGCAGCCTAAGAACCCTTGAATGGGCGGTGTAACGAGAAATCCTTGCCAGGCCACTGTCGATCACAAACCGAATGCCGGGGACGGTCAATGAGGTCTCGGCAACATTTGTGGCGAGCACAATCCGGCGCCCGACGCCCGATGAGAAAATTCTGTCTTGGTGGTGTGCGGGCAACCGAGCATACAAAGGCAAAATATCGGTATGGCGGTAACTGACACGCCTTAAATGCTTGGTGACATGAAATATTTCACGCTCCCCGGGTAAGAAAACCAAAATGTCACCCCGGGGGTCAATCGAACTCACCCGGTCAATGGCCCGCTTGACCTGGTCGGCCATGCGCTCTGCCTCTTTCGGCGGCTGGTACTGTACTTCGACTGGGTACGTTCTACCCTCCACTTCGATGATGGGGGCATCCTTAAAATGAGCCGCAAACTTTTCGGTATTGATGGTTGCAGAGGTGATAACTAGCTTAAGATCTGGGCGACGACGCAGCAGGCTTTTAAGATACCCCAACAGAAAATCAATGTTGAGGCTGCGCTCATGAGCCTCATCGATAATCAGTGTGTCGTACCGTTTTAGGTCACGGTCTTGATGGATTTCCGACAGCAAGATGCCGTCGGTCATGAACTTAATCTGAGTCTGGGTAGACAATCGGTCCATAAAGCGGACCTGGAAACCAATGGTCTGGCCCAAGTCTTGATTCAGCTCCTCGGCGACACGCCTTGCCACCGAGCGAGCTGCAATTCTCCTGGGCTGGGTGCAGCCGATCAAGCCATGAGAGCCTCTTCCGATTTCGAGACAAAGCTTGGGCAACTGGGTGGATTTTCCTGAGCCTGTTTCACCTGCAACAATCACCACCGGATGACGGTCAATCGCGTCTTTGATCTTCTCTGCCATCTCGGCAATGGGCAAATCCATCGCCGAGACGCGATTCGGTTTGGCTTCAATGCTCATGGACGCTTATTCTTGCACATGGGCTTGCTACAATGCGTTCATGCTCGAGCTCAATTTTAAAAGTGACAATGAAGCCCCCGCTCATCCCAAAGTGTTGGAGGCGCTCAGCCAAGCCAACCAGGGTTTTGCAAGCGCTTATGCCACAGACGAGCTCACCCATCAGCTCGATCAAGCCTTTGGTAACTATTTCGACACTGATGTTCATGTCTTGCCGATGGCCACCGGCACGGCCGCTAACAGCATCATTTTAGGTGAGCTTTGTCCTCCTTGGGGCAGCATTTGGTGCCACAGCCAGGCCCATATCCATAATGATGAGGGGACAGCCCCAGAGTTTTATACTCACGGTGCCAAACTCGCACCGCTCCCAGGCATGAACGGCAAACTTGAGCCACAGATGTTAGACGAAGCCATCGGGAAAGCGGGGGCGCATGGGGTTCATAACGCCAAGCCGTCAGTCGTTTCAATCACGCAAGCGACTGAGTGCGGCACCGCTTATCGCCCAGACGAAATTCAAGCACTTGGCCAAGTCGCTCGATCCCATGGACTTCCACTTCACATGGACGGAGCGCGCTTTTGCAACGCGCTGATGCACCTCCAGTGTGAGCCCGCTGCGGTGACCTGGCAAGCAGGCGTGGATGTCTTGGCGTTTGGCGGCAGCAAAAATGGGGGGCTGTGTGCAGAAGCCATCATTATATTTGGCCATCCTGAGTGGTTCGATGGCATGTTAAGACGCCAGAAACGGGGCGGGCATCTTTTGTCCAAGATGCGCTTTATCGCCGCCCAGCTTCTGGCTTTGCTCGAGGATGATCTTGCCCACTCAATCGCCACGCAAGCCAATGCCGCGGCCCAGCATCTGGCGCGTGGTATCGCCGATTCATCCAACGCCAGTCTAAAATGGCCAGTGGAGGCCAATGAGGTCTTCATCAAAGCCTCTCCTGCCACACTTGGCTGGCTGAAAAAACAAGGATGCCAATTTCACATCTGGCCTGGCTTTGATGATGTTGGGCGACTGGTCTGTTCGCATGAAACAAAGCTTGCTGACATCGATCGGTTCATTCAGCTTTTAGAAAAGGCCCCCCATTGATATGCCCGCATGGTTGACAGACATCGGGCTTTGGCTCGGCTGGGGGCTGGGGCTGCTTCTCATCGTTTCAGGTCTGGCTGGCATCATCCTGCCAATCCTACCCGGCGTGCCCATTCTATGGCTTGGCCTTGTGATTTTGGCATGGATGGGAGAGTTTGCCGCCGTTGGTTTTTGGACCTTGTTCTGGTTAGGTGCGTTGGCAGTACTGTCTGTCATCGTTGACTTTATTGCCACCGCAGAGGGTGCCCGCCGCTTTGGCGCCGGCCGTCTGGCCATCTTAGGCGCCACATTTGGATTGTTATTCGGGTTTTTCTTTGGCGTCGTCGGAATTATTGTGGGGCCCTTCGCCGGTGCTGTGATCGGTCATTTGGTCGGCAAAGCCACACTGGATTCTTCGTTTCGAGCTGGGGTAGGTGCCACCGTTGGCGTGGTGGCGGGCACACTCGCCAAAGGAGCGATTGCCCTGATCATGTTGATTTGGTTTGGTGTGGCTTGGTGGCTTTAGCCAGTCAAAAATGCACTGATGCACAACTCAATCAAACCACCGGAGAACAGTCCCAGAGCCAGAACAGCCAAGCCATTGGCACTCAAAAGCGCTTTAAAATCATAAGGCACTGCGATGGCCTGCTCAGTCTCCGGCTCATCAAAGTACATCACCTTAACCACCCGCAAATAGTAAAACGCCCCCACCACAGCCGTCATGACAGCCAAAATGGCCAGATTGGTGAATCCAGCATTAATGGTCGCTGCAATGACCTGCCATTTTGCAAAAAAGCCCAAGAATACTGGGATTCCCGCCAATGAAAACATCAGCATCAACATCAAAAATGCCTGCCAGGGGTTTCTTCTTGCCAACCCCTTAAAATCATCAATCTCTTGGGCTTCATGATCCGGCGTTGACACCATAATGACCACGGCAAAGGCGCCCGCAGACATGATCACATAGGCCAAGGTGTAAAACATCGCGCTGGCATAGCCATCGGGCGTGCCCGCCAAGATGCCGAGCAACATAAACCCCATGTGCGAGATCGTGGAGTAAGCCAACATTCTTTTTATATTGGTCTGTGCGATTGCCGCCAAATTTCCCAAGAGCAAGGATAATGCAGCCAACACCGCAACCATCATCTGCCAATCGCCGTGCAAGCCAGATAGACCGTCATCTAGCATCCGAATGACTAAAGCCAAACCCGCAATCTTAGGCACTGTGGCAATAAACAACGTTGCTGCCAATGGCGCGCCGTGATAGACATCGGGCACCCACATGTGCATCGGCACAACGCCCAATTTGAAGGCAATGCCGACCACGACAAACACCAGACCAAAGGTCAGCATTAAACCACTTCCGGTCGTGCTGAGTTCCAAACTTTGACCGATTTCCGCCAGTGCCAGGGTCCCTGTTGCGCCATACAGCAGGCTCATTCCGTACAGCAATAGACCTGACGCCAAAGAGCCCAAAATAAAGTATTTCATCGCCGCCTCAGAGCCCGGCAAAGACTCACGGTTGAACGCCACCAGCGCATAGGTGGCCAAGGCCAGGAGCTCTAAACCTAAATAGAGCGTCAACATTGAACCGGCAGAAATCATCACCATGATGCCCAAAAGGGCAAACAAACTTAAGCTGTAGAACTCCCCCTTTAGGAGGTCAAACTGACGCAAATAGTGTTTGGCATAAACAAATACTGCGGCCAATGTCAGATAGGAGAAAATCTTTAAAATGTCTCCGAACCGGTCACGAATAAAGGTACCGCTAAAAGCAAGGGCCTCCTGCCCGGCCGGCATCATTAATCGAACCGTCAAAATTGCAGAAAAGATTAGCGTGAGCATCGCCAGCAAATGGGTTAAACCCCGACGATGCGCAGGGATAAACAAATCTGCGAGCAGTAAAATGCACGTCATGCTCAGCACAAAAATCTCAGGCAGTGCCAGCTGCAAGTCAATCAAAGTCATTTAAGTTTGGACTCCACAATATGCATCATCAGATCTTGCACAGACGCCTCCATCATCTCAATCAATGGGAAAGGCCACACACCCACTGCGAGAATAAAGGCTGCCAACGTCGTCAAAACCACCCACTCACGGCCAGTGAGATCTTTCAAGCCAGCCACCTTTTGGTTACCGACTTCTCCATAAAAAACCCGTTTGACGAGCCATAAACTGTAGGCCGCGCCCAACAATAGGGTGGTTGCTGCAACAAACGCGAACCAAAAGTTGGCGTGGAATGCTGCAATGATGACCATGAACTCCCCGACAAAGCCGCTCGTGCCTGGCAAGCCGCTGTTGGCCATAAAAAACAGCACAGCAAAGACCGCAAACCAGGGCATGGTATTGGCAACGCCGCCATAGCTTTTAATCTCTCGGCTGTGTGCTCGATCGTATAAAACGCCCACAGCGGAGAACATGGCAGCTGAGATAAATCCATGAGAGATCATCTGAACCATCGCACCAGACATGCCCAAACCAGCCCCTTTCAGCTCACCACTGTTTCTTGCAATTGCAAATGCCAGGAACAGTCCCAGTGTCACGAACCCCATGTGCGAGATTGAGCTGTAGGCAATCAACTTTTTCATATCGCTCTGCGCCAAAGCGACGAATCCAATGTAAGTAATGGCAACCAACGACAATCCAATGACAAGCCAGTCCAAGGCTGCCGCAGCATCGGGCGTAATGGGAAGTGAAAAGCGAACCAATCCATACCCCCCAATTTTCAGCATCACGGCGGCCAAGACCACCGAACCTCCGGTTGGCGCTTCGACATGAGCATCAGGCAACCAAGTGTGCACCGGCCACATTGGAATCTTGACCGCAAAAGCGATTAAAAACGCCAAAAAGATTAAGATTTGCGCGTGAAGATCGATAGGCAAAGAATGAAGATCGGTAATCTCAAATGAGCCTGACTGGAGGTACATCCAAATCAATGCGATGAGCATGAACACCGATCCGAAGAACGTGAATAAGAAAAATTTGATCGTCGCATAAATGCGATTGGGCCCACCCCAAATGCCGATGATCAAAAACATGGGAACGAGCATCGCCTCAAAGAATACATAGAATAAAAGCGCATCCATTGCGGCAAAAACGCCAACCATCAGCCCTTCTAAGACCAGAAAAGCTGCCATGTATAAGTGGACACGGTCCTTGATGCCCCATCCGCCAATGATCACCAACACGCCAATCAATGCGGTCAGCATGATCAATGGCAAAGCGAAGCCATCCACGCCAAGGTGGTAATAAACATTAAAAGCACTGATCCAGGGTGCTTTCTCTTGGAATTGGTATGCAGAGGTTCCAGTATCAAACCCTAGATACAAGACCACAGAGAGGCCAAGAACAACCAACGCACCGACGAGGGCCAATGGTCGCACCAATCCTGGCTGGGCGCTTCCCACCAACGCCACCACACAGGCGGCGACAATGGGCAACCAGATCAGAAGGCTTAGTAATGGCCAATCAAGCATGTCTCACCCAGAGTCCTTATTGAAGCCAAAGAAAAGATGCCAGGAGTGCCACCAACCCAATGATCATGGCAAAGGCGTAATGAAATACAAACCCGGTTTGCACCTGACGCGCCAGCCGGGCGCATCGGCTCACCAGCCGGGCTGAGCCATTCACAACGCCATGGTCAATCAATCCGGCGTCGAAAATTCGAGAGAGGCCACCTGCCAAGCCCAGAGAGCCGCCCGCGATGATTTTTTGGTAGAACGCATCAAATCCATATTTCTGATCAAGGATGGTCCAAAGCCAATACAGTCGATCCTTGGCTGCCTGTGCAACTTTGGGATTGCCCAGATAGACGTATGTGGCAACCCCGACACCCAGCATTGCCAGAGCAAAGACAGACGTGACAAATCCATGAAGGCCAAACGCAAATGCACCATGGAATTTCTCCGAAACTTTCGCCATCACATCGTGGGCGGGCGCAACAGTAATGGCGTCAGCCAAAGCGCCACCAAATAGAATAGGCTCAACAGTCAGATAGCCAATGCCCACTGATGGGATGGCCAGCAAGATCAAAGGCACCGTCACCACCCAGGGGGACTCATGCGCATGTGCTCGAGTGGCGTCATCCATCCGAGTTGGGCCATGGAAGGTCAGATACAGCATTCTGAACGTGTAAAGTGCCGTCACCACAACTCCGGCCATGACTGCAAAGGTCGCGAATCCACTCCCCCACCGATCCGACGCTTTAACCGCCTCGATGATCATGTCTTTTGAGTAGAAACCAGAGAAAAATGGGAACCCAATAAGCGCCAGTGATCCCAGCCACGCGGTCGCAGTGGTTATGGGCATGTAGCGAGCCAAACCGCCCATCTGACGCATGTCTTGTTTGTGATGCAGCGCAATGATCACAGAGCCTGCTCCCAAGAACAACAGCGCTTTAAAAAAGGCGTGTGTCATAAGGTGAAAAATGGCAGCTGAGTATGCCGAAACACCCAAAGCCACCGTCATATACCCAAGTTGGGAAAGCGTTGAGTAGGCCACCACACGCTTGATGTCGTTTTGGACAATGCCAATCAGACCCAAAAACAACGCCGTGAATGCGCCAACGATTAAAATGAAGCTCAGTGCAGTTGCCGACTGCTCAAATAAAGGCGACAGCCGTGCAACCATAAAAATACCGGCCGTGACCATAGTGGCTGCGTGAATCAGAGCCGATATAGGCGTTGGGCCTTCCATTGAGTCAGGCAGCCAAACGTGCAGGGGTGCCTGAGCCGATTTGCCCATGGCGCCGATGAATAAACAAATGCAGATCACCGTCATCACCGACCACTGCCAATCACCCACCAGTGTGACCGTCTGCCCACTCACTGCATCGACATTGGCAAACACTTCCCAATAGTCCAAAGACCCCATGTAGTAAGCGACGGCAGCCACCCCGAGCACCAGCCCAAAGTCTCCGCCGCGGTTGACCAAGAAAGCTTTCAGATTGGCTTTAACGGCTGAGTCTTTCTTAAACCAAAAACCAATTAAAAGATACGAGACCACACCCACAGCCTCCCAACCAAAAAACAGCTGCAAGAAGTTGTTGGCCATGACCAGCATCAACATGGCAAATGTGAATAAGTTGATGTAAGCAAAAAAGCGCTGATAGCCCGGATCGTCATGCATATAGCCAATGGTGTAAATATGAACCATCAGTGACACGAACGTCACCACCACCATCATCAAAGCCGACAAACTGTCGATAAGAAAGCCCACCTCAAAAGTAAAGCCATCCACCAACGCCCAGGTATAGACGCTGTAGTTCAAAGGCCCCAAGCCCTCGAAAAAGACTTGCCAGGCAGTCAGCGCCGAGAGCCCAAACGCCCCCGCCACCGCCAATATGGTCACCCAATGCGCGCCGGCGCGCCCCAGCTGACGGCCTAAAAGACCTGCCAAAAGACTACCCACCAGCGGCAGCAAAGGAATCAGCAACAGTTGAGTTTGAATTGACACCAAACTAGCCCTTTAAGTCAGACAGCTCGCCCACTGCGATCGAGCGGCGATTGCGGAACAACACAACCAAAATGGCTAAGCCAATGGCTGCTTCCGCCGCGGCCACCGTCAGAATAAAAAACACAAAGACCTGACCGTCCATCACGTCCATGAACCGAGAGAAGGCAACAAAGTTCATATTGACAGCCAACAGCATCAGCTCAATGCACATGAGCAAAATCAAAACGTTTCGCCGATTCAAGAAAATGCCTGCAACACTGATGGCAAACAGCAAAGCACCCAGTGTCAAAAAGTGCGCTAAGGTCAACATCAGCTTTTGTCTCCATTGCCACCACGGGCTTCAGATGTCTCACGCTCGCTTGCCATTGAGACCAGCCGGACTCGCTCGCCCTTTGTGATCTTGACCTGGTCTGATGGATCTTGATAGCGCGTTTTCGGCCGTCGGCGATGTGTCAGGGCAATGGCTGCAATGATGGCCACAAGAAGCAAGATGGCTGCCACCTCAAACGCATACAGGTAATCGGTATACAACAGCTCACCGAGGGCGCGCGTGTGACTGAACGACTCAGGATACGGCTCTGGCATGGCCTGCAACTCCAGCCCCTGTGTCCAAATCAGCACAAACAGCTGCGCCGCCATGGCGACCGCCACCAAAAAGCCAACGGGCAGGTAGCGGCCGATCTGAAGCCTCCGCTGTTCGCCATCAACATCGAGCATCATCACCACAAACAAAAACAGCACCATGACCGCGCCAACATAGACCAGCACCAGTACGATCGCCAAAAACTCCGCCTGGAGGAGCAGCCAAATGCAAGCCGCCGAGAAAAACGACAAAACGAGGAACAGCACCGCGTACACTGGGTTACCAACGGTCACAACACTCAATGCCGAAGCAATCAGCACAGCGCCGAATAAATAAAAAACAATCTCAATGATAGGCATTGTCACGTCGTCTCTTAGCGGTAAGCAGCGTCTTGCCGTCTGGCTTCAGCAATTTGTGGCTCGTAGCGATCTCCGATGGCCAGAAGTTGCTCTTTGGTCACAATGTGCTCGCCGCGATTCTCAAAGTGATATTCACTGATATCGGTCTCTACGATAGAGTCAACAGGGCAAGACTCCTCGCAAAACCCACAGTAGATGCACTTAAAAAGATCAATGTCATAGCGTGTCGTTCGACGCGTGCCATCATCTCGTTGATGCGAGTCAATGGTAATCGCCAATGCGGGGCAGACCGCCTCACATAACTTACATGCAATACAACGCTCCTCGCCATTGGGGTAGCGCCGCAGCGCATGCAAGCCACGAAACCTCGGCGATTTTGGGGTTTTTTCCTCAGGATAATTCAACGTGTCTTTCGGGGCGCGCCAATAGCGCAGTGTCACACTCAAGCCCTTCAACAGCTCCAGTAACATCAAGGATCTAAGGTAGCGAACAACAGTTTGCATCAACTTAACAAGGCCCTTTTATTAACCGTAAAAGCCAGCCACACGAAAAACACCGGCCACCATGACCCATACAATGGTGATTGGAATAAAAACCTTCCAACCCAAACGCATGATCTGGTCGTAGCGATACCGCGGGAAAGTGGCTCTAAACCACAGATAAAGAAAGCAAAAGATCACCGTCTTCAATAAAAACCAGTGAATGCCCGAGACACCCAACCACGTCTGGCCAAGCACCGGCATGCTCTCAAATGGTGACAGCCATCCGCCCATAAAAAGTAATGCAGCCAGTGCTGAAATCAGAATCATATTGGCGTATTCAGCCAAAAAGAACACCGCAAAAGCGGCGCCTGAGTACTCCACATGAAACCCAGCGACAATTTCTGACTCGCCCTCTGCAACATCGAAGGGGGCTCGGTTTGTTTCGGCCACGCCCGAGATAAAATAAATGACGAACAGCGGCAACAAGGGCAACCAGAACCAGCTGAACAGCCCGCCTGACTGAGCCATCACCACACCCGTGAGGTTAAGCGTGCCCGCCAGCACCACCACCCCCACCAACGCAAATCCCATCGCAATTTCATAGCTGACCGTCTGGGCTGCTGAGCGCAAGCCACCCAGCAAAGCATACTTCGAGTTGGACGCCCAACCACCAATCAAAATGCCGTAAACCCCCATTGATGTCATTGCCAAAACAAACAAAAGGCCAGCATCAATGTCCGCCAGCACCAACCAATCATCAAACGGAATCACCGCCCAGGCGGTTAATGCAGGCGCCAGCGCCAGGACAGGGGCCAACAAAAACAAAAATCGGTTGGCATCGCTGGGCAATATCAATTCTTTAAAAAGCATCTTAAAGACATCGGCAAACGGCTGCAGCAGCCCCAATGGCCCAACGCGGTTAGGACCACGGCGCGACTGCATGTAGCCGATCACTTTGCGCTCGAAATAAGTGAAGTAAGCCACACCGATGGTGACAGGCATAACGATCGCCATAATCTTGGTCATCGTCCACATCAGTGTGAGCAGCTGATCAATCATGACTTGGCCAGCTCCACCGTGATTGGGCCATAAGCATCGCCCAAGCCGGACACCTCAGTGTGTGCGCTTGCAAGCCACACCGCACCCTTGGGAATTCGATCATCGGCTGACCATGGCAATGTTGCACTTGCCTCGCCCTGCCTAACGTTAACCGCTTGTCCCTCAACAAGGCCGAGCGATTGGGCTGCTTCGGGATGAACACGAACCACCGGAGGCAACGCATGGTCGCTGTCTTGGAGCGGCTTAGACCGGCGTGTCAGCGCGTCGGTGTGATACATGGGCACATCCCCGATCCGCATCAAATCGCTCGAGGCCGAGGCTGGCTCGCCTTCGCTGACTGACGGAGGCTGAATTTCCGATTGCGCATCCGGGCAGGCGGCATCGAAAGACACATCAATGTCAGCCAGATCAACAAAATCAAAACCATCCAGCCTCAGATCCGCACCCAGTCGCCTCAAAATCTTCCACCCAGGACGCGCATCACCCAACGGGGGAACCGATGCCTCAAAATCCTGACGTATGCCATCGACGTTGATGTAACTGCCGTCGGTCTGAGGCACCGAAGCCAAGGGCAAAAGCACATCCGCCACAGCCAAAAGATCATCACTGGCAAAGGCGGACACTGCAATCACCTGCGATGCCGATTTCAGCGCGTCCATCGCTAACTGTGGGTTGGCCGTGTCTGAGGATGGCTCAAAGTCATAGATCACATAGCTTGATAAGGGGGTGGTCAACATCTGCTTGGCATGCAGACCCGACGTCTTGGGTTGCGCGCCAGCGGCGTGCGCACCACGCGCGTTGGCTGGCCCTCCAAGGGCACACATCGACACGTCTGTGGCGGCGGCCAGCCACTCGGCCAAAGTCCGCAACCACCCCCCTTGGGGATGGTTCAGTGCCACATCACCCAAAACGATCAGCCCGCGATCGGCGGATTTCAAAGTCGCCACCACTCGCTCAATGGCCTCACCATGGTCCGTTGATGGCGAAATCGCCTCAAACCCATCAGGCAGAGTAAGCCCTTGATCTTTTGCTACTTTTTGTACCACACCAGCCAACACGGGCACCATCCGCTGTGGTGCATCAATCAACCGCTCAGTCAGATCAAAATGAAAATCATAGGCGGCGGGATTGAGGTCCATGATCTGAGCGCCGGATTGGCGCCATGCGGTCCGCACGCGGTGACCCAAAATGGGCTGATCGTGACGGATGTTGCTGCCGATTAAAAAAATTGCATCGGCCGTGGGCCACTGCGCGGTCGCCATATCCATTCGCCCCCACCCCGTTGCTGGATGGGAAAAATCACTCACGCGCAGCCGATGGTCAATGTTGTCGCACCCCAGCCCCCGAGTCAGTTTCGCCAACAAGTGATGCTCTTGCGTGGTGGCTCTGGGCGAAACCAAAATGCCCAACTGAGCCGGATCTTGGCTGACCGTGGTCTCCAGAATGTGCCGCGCCTTGGCCAGTGCCTCATCCCAACTGGCGTCTTGCCACTGCCCATCAATTTTGACCTTGGGTCGCGTTAAGCGCTCATCCGATGCCAGTCCAAAATGGGCATAGCGATCACGGTCGGGCAACCAGCACTCATTAATGCGCTCATTGTCTCGAGGCACGCAGCGCATAATCTGCTTGCCTCGGACATGATGGAATAAGTTGGCGCCTACGTTATCGTGGCTACCAATGCAGGGCTTGGCACGCATCTCCCAAGGCCGGGCTGAAAACCGAAACGGCTTGTTGGTCAGAGCGCCAACTGGACACAAATCAATAATGTTGCCTGACAGCTCCGAGTTGATGTTGCGTTCAACAAACGTGGAGATTTCAGTGTGCTCACCACGGCCAATGCCGCCGAGCTCACTGGTGCCGGCAATTTCTTCCAAAAATCGAACGCAGCGGGTGCAATGAATGCAGCGGGTCATGTCGGTGGCCACCAGTGACCCTAAGTTCTTGTCTTTAACCACGCGTTTTCTTTCAGTGAAGCGAGACACAGAGCGGCCGTAACCCATCGCCAAGTCCTGCAGCTCGCACTCACCGCCTTGATCGCAAATGGGACAGTCAAGCGGGTGATTGATCAGCAGAAACTCCATCACACCGCGCTGGGCATCCACCGCGCGCCGCGACTCGGTAAAGACCTTCATGCCATCAGCCACCGGCGTGGCACAAGCGGGCAAAGGCTTCGGCGCTTTTTCCACGTCCACCAGACACATTCGACAATTGGCGGCGATGGACAATTTCCGGTGATAGCAAAACCTTGGAATATCAATGCCGATTTGGTCCGACGCTTCGATGATCATCGAACCTGCCGGAACACTGACCGACTCACCATCGATTTCCAGCGTGACCATGTCTACATCTGTTTTTTCAACGGTTGCCATGCCTTAAGCTGCCTCACCCACAGTGCTTTCGACCATTGAGTGTCCGTGCTCAATAAAGTATTCAAACTCATGCCTGAAGTGCTTCAAAAATCCTTGCACGGGCCAAGCAGCTGCCTCGCCAAATGCACAGATGGTGTGCCCCTCGATTTGACCCGCTGCTGATTCCAGCAGATCGAGGTCACTCATTTTTGCCTGGCCCGCCATGATCTTTTGAAGCAACCGATACATCCAGCCCGTGCCCTCACGACAAGGGGTGCATTGCCCACATGACTCGGCGTAATAAAAGCGTGCTATCCGCGTACAGGCGTTCACCATGCAGGTGGTTTCATCCATCACGATCACCGCACCAGAGCCCAAGCCCGAGCCTGCTTTTTGCAGGGCATCGTAATCCATGGTGATCTCTTCCATGATGGACGCCGGCAGCACGGGCATTGACGATCCACCCGGGATGACGCCCTTGAGTGCGTTGCCATGGCGCATGCCACCCGCCATGTCGAGCAGCTCGGCAAACGGCGTGCCCAACGGAATCTCAAAGTTGCCCGGTTGAGCCACATGCCCTGAGACTGAAAACACTTTGGGGCCGCCGTTGTTCGGTTTGCCAATGTCCAAAAACCACTCGGCGCCATTTCGCATAATCGCCGGAACAGACGCCAGCGTCTCTGTGTTGTTTATGGTGGTGGGCTTGCCGTAGACACCAAAATTGGCGGGAAATGGAGGCTTAAAACGCGGCTGGCCTTTTTTGCCCTCCAATGATTCCATTAAAGCCGTTTCCTCACCACAAATATAAGCCCCCGCTCCCAGGGCGTTATGCAGGTCTACATCAACGCCTGAGCCTTGAATGTTCTTACCCAATAACCCGGCCTCGTAAGCCTCATTCAAAGCGGCCTCAATCCGCTCGAAAGGCTCATGATGAAATTCGCCTCGAAGATAGTTGTAGCCCACACTCGCACCCATGGCATAGCACCCGATGGCCATGCCCTCCAACACCGCATGCGGGTTGTATCGCAAGATGTCTCGATCGTGGCACGTGCCGGGCTCAGACTCGTCAGAGTTGCACAACAAATACTTTTGGCCGGGCGCCGATCGGGGCATAAACGACCACTTCAACCCCGTGGGGAAGCCGGCTCCACCGCGCCCCCGAAGCGATGAGTTTTTGACCGTTTCGATAATGGTCTCTGGGGCAGTTTTCTCGCGTAGAATTTTTTCCCAAGCTTGCCATCCGCCCCGCGCCCGATAAGACGCCAGCGTCCAGCTTTCCGGCCCTAAATCGCCCAGTACAACGTGATGGTCACTCATCTACACTCACTCCAATCCATCCAGGATCTCGTCAATTTTCTCAGGGGTCAGATTTTCATGGTAATGGCCATCAACAATCATCATCGGAGCGCCAGTGCATGCCGCCACGCACTCCTCTTCAACCTTCAAAAAGATGCGGCCATCGGGTGTGGTTTCGCCCATTTTGATGCCCAGCTTATTTTCGACATGCGAAACGACTTGATCGGCACCGCAGAGCATGCACGAAATGTTGGTGCAAATTGAAATCGAGTGGCGACCGACGGTCTCAGTCTCGATCATTGAATAGAAGTTGGCCACTTCATAGACCCAGACCTGGGGCACATCGAGATAGTCGGCAACTGCGTCCATGAGCTCAGCGCTGACCCAGCCGCCATTTTGGTCCTGAACAGCGACCAGCGATTGAATGATGGCGGAGCGACGACCCTCAGGCGTGTCAGGGAAGCGAGCCAGCCAACCATCAATGCGCCCGCGGGTCGCCTCACTCAGCAATACAGCCTGCCCTTCGGCAGCAGAGGTGGTGGCTTCCAAGCTCATCGGTCGATTTCTCCAAAAACAATGTCTTGGGTGGCGATCAATGCCGCAATATCGGCCAGCATGTGGCCCTGCGCCATTTCATTCATCGCCGACAAGTGAGCAAAACCAGGCGCACGCAAATGCACTCGAAAAGGTTTGTTCGCTCCATCGGAGACCATATAACAACCAAACTCCCCTTTCGGCGCCTCCACCGAGGCATACGTTTCACCTGCTGGTACGCAATAGCCCTCGGTGAATAATTTGAAGTGATGAATCATCGCCTCCATGTCGTCTTTCATTTCCTCGCGCGTTGGCGGAGAAATTTTGAAATTTCGAAGCATGACCGGCCCGGGGTTCGCTCGAAGCCAGTCAACGCATTGGCGAATAATGTGTGTGGATTGGCGCATCTCTTCGATTCGGACCAGATAGCGGTCATAGCAGTCGCCATTGCTCCCCACCGGAATATCAAAATTCATCTGATCGTACGCCGCGTAAGCGCGTTTTTTGCGCAAATCCCAAGCCACGCCGCTGCCGCGCAGCATGGGACCAGTAAAGCCCAACTGCAGCGCCCGCTCTGGTGAAACCGCGCCAATGCCGACAGTTCGTTGCTTCCAGATTCGGTTGTCTGTCAGCAAAGTCTCGTAATCATCGACTTTGGTATAAAAATCTTCGGTGAACTGATCCAAAAAGTCCAACAATGACCCCTCGCGCCACTTGTTCATCCGCTCGAGGTCTTTGCCCTTGCGCCAGCGACTTTCAGCCACCTTGGGCATCTTGTCAGGCAGGTCCCGATAGACGCCACCGGGCCGATAGTAGGTCGCGTGCATGCGCGCCCCTGACACGGCCTCATAACAATCCATCAGATTTTCGCGCTCTCTGAACGCATACAAAAACACCGACATCGCACCCAAGTCGAGCGCATTTGAGCCCAGCCACATCAAGTGGTTGAGGATGCGGGTGATCTCATCAAACATTGTGCGGATGTACTGAGCTCGCCGCGGTGCCTCAATGCCCATCAATTGTTCAATCGCCAAAACATAGGCGTGTTCGTTGCACATCATCGAGACATAATCCAGCCGATCCATGTAACCAATGGATTGGTTATAAGGCTTTGATTCGGCCAGTTTTTCGGTTGCACGATGCAACAGACCCACGTGCGGGTCGGCACGCTCAACGGTTTCACCGTTAAGCTCAAGAATCAGTCGCAGCACACCATGAGCGGCCGGATGCTGCGGGCCAAAGTTCATTGTGAAATTCCGTATCTCACTCATGACTCAGGATGTCCTTCTTTGACGGCTTTTGATTCAAGCTTCTCATCGACATAACGACTGTCTTCGCGAATTACCCGAGGGACGAGCACTCGCGGCTCAATCTCGACGGGCTCATACACCACGCGCTCTTTTTGTTCGTCGTAGCGAACGGTGACATTGCCAATCAGAGGAAAGTCTTTTCTGAATGGGTGACCAATGAACCCATAATCGGTCAAGATTCGGCGCAAATCAGGGTGCCCTTCAAACACCACGCCAAACAAATCAAACACCTCGCGCTCATACCAGTTCGCCGAGCTCCACACTTCAACCAAAGAGGGCACGACAGGCAAATCCTCCGCAGGCGCAAAACACTGAATTCGGAGTCGTTTGTTGTGCTTGATGCTCAAAAGATGCGCCACCACGGCGAAGCGATTGGGCACCGCGTCTGCCTCTGGCCTTTGAGACCAATCAAACCGGCCCGGTCCCAATGCATCCACACCACGCGAAAACCCTTCGCCGGTGGCTTCAGCGGTCTCCCACTCATCGTCGCCGTAGCCAAGATAATCCACACCACACAGGTCACTCAGCTGCTCAAACGCCAAGCCCGGCTCGTCTCGCAGCTGTAAAGCCACCTCAAACCAGTGATCGGGTGACACCATCAAACTCAGCTGCCCACGATGCTCAGTCAACTGCTCTATCTTTTGGCCCAGCCAACGTTCGAGCTCGTCTGCAAGCCCTTGGAGATGTGGTGAAAAAGCACTCATGAGCGGGCGATCGTGTTCGTTCGTCGAATTTTCTTTTGCAGCTGCAAAATGCCGTAGACCAAAGCCTCCGCCGTTGGCGGGCAGCCGGGCACATAGATGTCGACGGGCACCACCCGATCGCACCCACGAGTCACCGCATAGGAGTAGTGATAGTAGCCACCACCATTGGCACACGAGCCCATGGAAATGACCCACTTCGGATCGGGCATCTGGTCATAGACCTTGCGAAGCGCCGGCGCCATCTTATTGACCAAGGTTCCTGCGACAATCATCACGTCTGATTGACGTGGGCTGGGACGAAACACCATCCCAAAGCGGTCAATGTCATAGCGCGAGGCCGCCGAGTGCATCATTTCCACTGCACAACACGCCAAACCGAACGTCATGGGCCACATCGATCCGGTTCGAGCCCAGTTGATGAGGGCATCCGCGCTGGTGGTGACAAACCCCTTCTCCAACAGCGGGTTATCACCGGCGGGGCGCAGGATGTCGTCGACTTCACCATCCACCCCAGGGTTGTGCAGCAGATCGCTCACTCCCATTCCAACGCTCCTTTCTTCCACTCATATACAAAGCCGATGACAAGAATCAGCAAGAACACCCCCATCGCTGCTAATCCGGTCATGCCGATGGAATCTAAGGCCACCGCCCAAGGGAATAAAAAGGCAATCTCAAGATCAAAAATGATGAACAAGATCGCCACGAGGTAAAACCGCACGTCAAACTGCATGCGGGAGTCTTCAAAAGCCTCGAACCCACACTCATACGCCGAATTTTTTTCAGTCGATGGGTTGCGCGGCCCAAGAATACTCCCAACCGCAAGCAAGACTGCCCCCATGCCAATACCCACGCCCAGGAAAACCAAAATCGGAAAATAGTCTGTCAACATGGTGGCTGTCTATACTCTTTCGGCTTTGGCCAATACCCGTTCAGTTTAGTCAGAATCCGTGAACTCTCAGTTACCAACGAACACGATTCAAGTCAGTGATCCAGCGACTGTCGAATCGACTTCGTTGACTCACTTTGTTTCCAAGCTGGTGCCGAAGGCCGGACTCGAACCGGCACGGCTTTCGCCACTGCCCCCTCAAGACAGCGTGTCTACCAATTCCACCACTTCGGCTAATCTGTATCCTTACGTTGCACTTTACCGGCCCCAGTGAACCCCACTAGGGATTGGGATTGGGCGTTTCGTCATCGTCAACCTGAGATGATGTCGACGCCTCACCACTGGCTTCGCCGGTCGTTGCGCTCTGGCTGGCCCCCGACTCGCCCTCGCTGACCTCGCCGTCCACCGGCGGTTGAAGGAACGTCTCGGACGACTCGCCGTCCGCGAGGTCATCAACTGGGATGTCATTGGCCGCCGGTGCAGGCGCCTCAATGAGGCGTTCTGCAACGCCCAGGTCCTCGTCGCCCGCGCCTGAACCACTCGATCGCGCAAGCAACACCGCCATAGACAAGCTGATGAGGAAAAACGCCACGCCAATCCATCCGGTGAGCTTGCCCAGAAAGCTGGCAGATCCTTTTGATCCAAAAACCGTGCCCGACGCGCCGGCACCGAACGCCGCCCCCATGGTGGCGCCCGGGCCACGTTGGACCAGCACCACAGCAATCAAGCCAATGGCCAGCAAAATGTGGATCACAATCAATGCGGTGTAGAGCATGTCTTTTCAGTCACCCGTCTCGATTTAGTTCATCTCGATCACATCGATCGCGATGTTGATGTTCAACCGTGTTGTTGTGTGTTCAGCGCGACGACCCGTCGGAGTCGTCTGTTAACCCACCGCCTGGCATATCTCGACAAAAGACTCTGCACTGAGCGAGGCGCCGCCAATCAAGCCACCGTCGATGTCGTCACAGCTCAGGATTTCTAGGGCGTTGTCTGGCTTGACGCTGCCACCATAGATCACTCTGACCTGACCGGCTATTGTATCACTGTTGGCACCAATCCGCGCCCGAATTGATGCGTGCACCGCCTGCGCTTGGGCCGGCGTGGCCGTCTTCCCAGTGCCAATCGCCCAAACCGGCTCGTAGGCGACAACGGCATGCTCAAATGCCTCCACTCCAGCGACCTCCAGGACCGCTTCTAACTGCGACAAAACCACCTTGTCAGTTTGACCGGCGTCTCGCTCGGCCAATGTCTCACCGACGCAGACAATGGGGATCAGCCCCGCCTGCTGAGCCGCCAGAAACTTTTGTGCCACCTGGGCGCTGGTTTCTCCATGGTCCTGTCGACGCTCGGAGTGCCCCACCAGCACAAAACGACAGCCGCAATCGCTCAGCATCGCGCCACTCACCTCACCCGTGTGAGCGCCTTCAGCATGCGCTGAGACATCTTGTGCGCCCAGATCAATCGGTGCCTGATGCGCCCGAATGGCCGCAGCCACGGCCGTGAGGTAGGGGAACGGCGGGATTAAAGCGATCTCTGCACGGGGCCTTTTCAGGCTTTGCGCGATTGCCCCACTTAAGGATTCAGCGAAGGCTTGGCTGCCGTGCATTTTCCAATTGCCGGCGATGAGAGGGTGTCGAGTCACGGGTTCCATCGATGGATTTCACTTTATGGGTTTGGCACGGTAGGATAAGAACTTCCATTCACAGATACAAGGTGGGCGCCATGACCGCACAGGCCATTGCTCTCGTGACCGGTGCCTCGGCAGGCATTGGTGAGGCGTTTGCACGTCAATTGGCGGCTCAAGGCCACCACTTGGCTTTAACCGCCCGGCGTCGGGACCGACTCCAGGCCCTCGCCGATGAACTGGAGGCCAAACACGGGGTCACCTGCCTTGTCGTTGAAGCCGACTTGGCCCAGGCTGAGGCCGCTCAACACCTGATCGAGGCCATCCACCGCGCCGGTTTCTATGTCGATGTGTTGGTCAACAATGCCGGCTTTGCCGTCGGCGGCTATTACACGGCAGCCTCATGGCCCGAGCAGGCTCGATTCATGCAGGTGATGGTCCACGCCGTGGCCGAATTAACCCACCGCGCCTTGCCCGACATGCTCGAGCACGGCCGTGGGCGCATCATCAATGTGGCCTCGGTGGCGGGCATTGTCGCCGGCTCATCCGGCCACACTTTATACGCCGCCTCCAAGGCTTTTTTAATCAAATTCTCTGAATCATTGGCAATGGAAAATGACGCCACCGGCATCCGCGTCCAAGCGCTGTGCCCTGGGTTCACTTGGTCGGAGTTTCACGATGTCATCGGCAATCGGCATTTGGTCTCCCAGATGCCCAACTACATGTGGATGCGCGCTGAAGAGGTGGTGCAAGCGAGCTTGGCAGCCATAGACCAGCCCAAAGCGCCGGTGATGTTTGTGCCTGGGCGTGTCAACCGTTTCCTCGCGTTCTTATCGCGCAAATTGCCCTATCGGTGGGGCTACGCGTTGGTGAAGAAAAGGAAGCGGGGATTTTCGCTTGCAAGCGCCCGCCCACGGTGATGATCAGCACTGATGGCGATGGCTTGCGCGCATTTTGGACGCCTTTAGCCGGCCACATCCAACCGATTTAACCTTCATCCTAAACCGAGGCAACAAATAAGGAGAACATGCATGACTTATCACTTAAAAGCGCTCATGGCACTGGCGTTGCTGGCTGTGGCCCCCGTCACACTGGGCGATAATCACGGTGAGCATTCCGCATCGGATGACGGTCTCGAACACTATGTGATCGACACCTCCGGCGCGCACGCCTTTATTCAGTTCAAAATCAGTCATCTGGGATTTTCTTGGTTGTATGGCCGCTTCAATGAATTTGAGGGGGCGTTCAGCTTTGATCCCGACAATCCGTCCAATTCAAGCGTTGAAGTCACGATCGACACCACCAGCATCGACTCCAACCATGAACGGCGCGATGCGCACTTGAAAAACGAGGACTTCCTCACCGTTGCAGAGTATCCCAGCGCCCGGTTTGTCAGCACCGATTTTGAGCATGTCGAAGGCGATCGCTACACCATGGTCGGTGATCTGACCTTCATGGGCATAACGCGAAGCTTGACATTTGACGTCGAGCAAGTCGGGGCCGGCACCGACCCTTGGGGCAATTATCGTCGGGGCTTCCATGGCACCACGCGCTTTGCGTTGGCTGATTTTGGAATCGACTATGACTTGGGGCCTGACTCACGCGAAGTTGAAATCATTCTCGACGTCGAGGGCATCCGCCAAACCCCCGAAGCCTGATTGCGGTTTCGGCCCAGGGCTCATTGGGTGCGCCCATTGCCACCACCCACATCAGACGATGGGGGCGGTGGCGGCCCTTGTGGGCGCACCTCCATGTCGTCGTCGCTTGCGTCGCTGACATCAGCCACCTCAGCGTCCACCAGCTCAATCACGGGGTCAGCCCACGGGCCTTGAATGGAATAGCGCGCCATCGATACGCCCTTTAACGGCTGGTTGAGAATGGTGCGCAGCAACAGACCCGCCGCGGCGCCCACCGGCCCACCTGCCAAACCGCCAATCACCGGCAAAGTCGACCCCAACCCAGGCTCAATCACCAACGACTGGTCATAGGTTCGCGCCAACATGTCGGTTGTGCCTGTTAAGGTCATGACCGCCGCAGGCGAGGCGATTCTGACGCCTCCAGTGCGGGCCATCCCCGACTGCATATCAAAGCGTCCCTCAATGTCATCGAAAGAAAAACCCGATGAGAAGACGTCCCGAAAATCCAGCACCAGACGCCTCGGAAGCGCATTAAAACTGATCAATCCCAACAGCCGACCCGCCCCGGCCGAGGCCTGCGGGATGTTGCCTCCCCTCAACTCAAAATCCAAGCCCCCTGCCACTCGGAACAAGTTGAAATCCAGGGGCGTGCCAGGCCAGTCCAGCTCAAAATCAACACTCGCCTGCCGCGCGCGAAGGCCTGCTTGATAGCCCGTCGCCTGAATCAGCTGGTTGAAGTTACGGGAGCTGAGTCGACCCACCATCTCAGAGCGCGGCTCCTCCCCAGATGCCTGAACCCATCGCCCTTGGGCCTGAAATCTCAAATCGGGCCCATCCACATCAATCAATTCAAGCTCCAGGCCGTCTGCGGTCTTATGCGTTTCTAAGCGCAGCTGGCCCAGCGCCAAATCACCCCAGGTCAATGACTCAATCAAAACGGTCAGCGGCCGAAACCGTCGCGGGTCTTGCAGGTTCGGCGCATCAATGGGGGCATCATTTGAGGCCGGTGACGTCGTTTGCAGTTGCGCACGCGCCAAATCAACCACAATCGATCGGTCCATTTCAGCGCCGCTTGGCCACACCACCTCACCGGAAAGGCTGGGTCCATCAACGTCAATGAGCCACTGTTGGTCATCCAATGTGACTTGAAGATCAGCCCAATCGGGCACCAGCCCAGGTAAAACCAATGCCTCAGTGGACACATCAATGTTGACTTGATCAGCCAAGGCCGCGCTCACCCATGCCGACATAGACGCGGCGGTCACATCCTCGCGTGCCGTTTGCCGTTGCCAATAGGCGCGCCAGGCGTCCATGTCTAAACGGCGCAGCGCCCCTTGCACCACCAGACCCGGCCCTTCCGGACGCCGCATGGCGGGGAAAGGTGTCTCAGGCCCCGTCTGAACGGCCACCGACCAGCCCCCACTCACCTGTTCGATGGCCGCGCGCCAAAGACCATCGCCTTGGAGACTCACCCTCCACGGCTGCTCGGGCGTGCCGGTCAAACGCGTGATCTCCAAAGGCCAAACCGCGTTGGCGGGTTTGTTGAACGGGCGTGGCCAACGGCTCTCCAAACCCGCCAAATCACTGGAGAGTTTAAGGGCCAACCCATCGCCCTCAGGGGCGTCGGCCAACACAATTGACCAATCGGAGACCCCATCGACCGCTCCGGCCAATGACTGACCCCAAGGCTGTTCAGCCAACCAATCACTCATGTTAAGCGCGGTTTGAATGTCAACACGCGCCTTTGGAGAAAATTGGATGGTTGTGTCGAGCGCCAACGACTGACCATCAAAGACCGCACTCAGCGCTTGGGAGCGAATGACTTGTCGATCAAACTCGATCGACCCCTGCAGGTCATCCAATGCGATGCCCGCTTCGTTGAACGCCACACGATTGTCGACAAAGTCGACCTCACCATTGATCGCCCACTGATCTCGGGCATTAACAGGCAAGCGGATTGAGACATCAGAATTCACCGAACCCGCCCACGCCATGGGCTCGAACACATCGGCCCAGCCCGGAAATGGCAACCCACCCAGGGCCGATGCCAATGCATTGGCATCCACCGCCTCGCCACGCAGGTCAAGCTCCACGACGGCCTCACTCAATTGATCGATGTGGATGCGTGGCGCCGCAAGCGCCATGCCCCCGACCGTGCCTTGCCGCACCCGGCCGGTGAGCGACTGACCTGAAAATGTCACCTGTCCGTTGAGATCGCGGGCCACCGGCCAATTGTTGGCATAGGCCATGTCCACATCAGAGAACGTCACCTCAGCGTCCAAATGCCCGGGCGTGAATTGACGGGTGCGAAGCCCCACTGGGAAATGAAGCAAGGCATGCCCCGTGGCGTCACCGACATTCAGCAGCGCGTTGTTCAACCAGGCCAGCGCCGGCGGCGGGATCACCCGATGGGGCAACAACGGTCGCGGATCCAACGATTCAATGCGCGGCGAGGTCACCAAAAGGTCGATGAATGGACGCGTGGCCTGGCGATAAACTGCGCCATCGAGGCGGACATCATAGTGCTCACTGGCCAGATCGACCGCTTGAAAATCCCACCGATCAGGACTGATCAAAATCCGACCGGTGATGCTGGACAGATCAACAACGCCTGGAAACGCCTCAGGCCACGCCACTTGCAATGACCCACCCAAATCCAAAGCCACCCGATCGCCGGCCAGGGCCAACTGTCCGGTGAATCCTTCAATGGCGCTTGAGGACGCGTCATCGACCAGACTCAAGCCCTCGATTCGCCCCTGGGCGTGATGCGCGCGGTCGGCCCGATCCAGTCCCAATGTGAGCCCTTCGATCTGACCCGACAGGCGATCAGGCCAAGCCGACCATGCGCCCAGCCAGGGATCCAGGGCTTGATGAAGGGTCTCAAGATCGGCACGATCCACGGCCAGCGCGCGCGCGATCGGGGTGACCCCCACCGCAAGCGACGCCAACGCCGGTTGCTCGTTGAACTCAAGCTCACGAAGCTCCAGCGCCCAGGCGCGCTGGCCATGGCTCGGCCAACGTTTGGCGCTCCACCGTGAGCGCACCACACCATGCTCGCCCACCCAATCCATCTCGGCATCCAAGCGCGCGCCTCGAACCCGATCCCAACTGAGCCATGCCTCAGCACTCATGGTCGCTGGGCTGGCCAAGGCGGTGTCGTAACCCAGCTCGGAGAGCCAGTACGACAAAGAAATCTCCTGCGCCTCAAGCCAAGCCACCGCGGTTGACCAACGCGCGTTCGATCGGCCCACCGCGACACGGAACTGAACCTGCTCAGGTGCCGCCTCGCGCGCGGCCAGCCAGCCCGTGAGACGATAGCGTTGCCCCGCCTTTGAAAAGTCGGCCTCGGCCACGTGCAGCGTGATCGGCTGCTGATCTCTGGGCTGAAGCATCAATTCAGCAGAGCGCATCGAAAAACCCAACCACTCTGGCCAGCGTTCAACAAGCGCGGCTGTGGGGGACGGAGGGGCAGCGCCTTGATCCGATGATTGCGGCGGTGGCGAACCACCACCCCACTGCAGTTGCCAGCCGCCATCGGCCTGTTCGAGCACCGACAGCTTGGGCGCAAGCACCGCCAAATGGGTGATGACCGTGTCGCGCCGAAACGCGTTCAGCCAGTGGAATTCAACCACCGCTTGATCCACTTCCCAAGGCGGCATGCCCGCTCGTGTGATGGCAACATCACTCAAGCGCATCGACGGCAGAAACCCAGGCCAGCGGATCTCAAGCCGATCAATGCGCACTGAAGCATTGAGGGCCTGACTGAGCTGACGCTCCAGAGGGGACTTAAGAAGTTCGGCCTGGGGCGCGAGCAGGCGGCCTAAGCCCACCAGCACCGCCAGACCAATAATCAGACCAGCGGCCAAGGAAAAAAACCAGGCACGCGCTTTGCGCCAAAAAAAACCGGGCTTTTGGAGTGGATGCGGCTCAGTCACTTATGCTTCTCACAACAACACCACATCGAATTGGTCTTGAGCATAGCCTTGGTGGGTTTGAAAACGAATCGTGGCGCCCAGCTTCTCAGCCAAGTCAGCCACCGCGGCCTCGTGCTCGTCGAGGATTTGGTCAATCACGCGCTGATGGGCCATGACCTGAAGCTGGCCTGTCTCAAACTGGCGCGTGGCTCGGACGATCTCCCGAAAAATCTCTGAGCACATGGTCTCAACGGACTTCACCCGTCCGGTCCCTGCACACACCTCACAAGGTTGGCAAAGGCGATGCTCGAGGCTTTCGGTGGTTCGTTTGCGAGTCATCTCGACCAACCCCAACGCCGAGATCTCTGAAACCGAGGTTTTCGCTGGGTCACGCTCTAGGGCATCGTTGAGCACCCGCAACACCTGACGCTTGTGGGCTTCGTCAATCATGTCAATGAAATCGACAATCACAATGCCGCCTAGGTTTCGGAGGCGAAGCTGGCGAGCCAGTGCCTGCGCCGCTTCAAGGTTGGTCTTGAAGATGGTCTCTTCTGGGTTTTTGAGCCCGACATAACCGCCGGTGTTCACATCCACAGTGGTCATGGCTTCGGTTTGATCAATCACCAAATGGCCGCCCGATTTCAACGGCGTCACTCGACTGAGTGCACGCTCAATCTCGCTTTCAACGTCATATAAATCAAACAAGGGTCGCGTGGCGGTGTAGTGCTCGATTCGGTTTGCGGCACTGGGAAAGAACTCACTGGCGAATGCGCATGCGGCGTGATGGGTGGCCTCATCATCAATCCGAACCTTATCGATGCGTGCGTGCATCAGATCGCGCAGCGCTCGAAGAGGCAGCGAGGGCTCTCGATAAATGCATGCACCCGGCTCCGCTTGGGCCTGGTCACGCTCTATCCGCGCCCAACGTTTGGTGAGGTAGGCCAAATCACGTGCCAAAGACGCCTCACCGATGCCCTCAGCATTGGTTCGCACAATAAACCCCACGCCGGGCTCTACTCCGGCCAATTCTGCCACCAGCGTTTTTAATCGCTCGCGCTCAGCTTCGTCTTCGATCCGCACCGAAACACCAATGTGCGTGGTATTGGGCAACAGCACCAGATACCGCGATGGGATCGACAGTTGCGTGCTCAACCGGGCCCCTTTGCTGCCCAAGGGGTCTTTAATGACCTGCACCGGCAGCACCTGACCGACGGTTAACAGCTCACTGATCGGTGGCCAAGTCTCGCGATGCGGTGGTGCGGTCTCGACGGGGCGGGGTGTGTTATCCAGGGTCTGTTCAGCCGCCGGTTCGCGGCCCACCAAATCGGCCACATGCAAAAAGGCCGTCCGGGCCAGCCCAATGTCTACAAACGCGGCTTGCATGCCAGGCAACACGCGCTCCACCCGACCCATATAAATCTGGCCCACGTCGCTGGCCAAATCACGCCGCTCAATAAAGAGCTCCTGGGCCAGTCCATTTTCCACAACCGCCACACGACACTCGGTCGGGGTGACATTGATCAAGACCTCATCACTCACACTGCCATGTCCTTGGTTGGAATTGTCTCAGTCGGCGTTCTCTCAGGCTGGGATGGCCTCGGCGGTGGTGTTTGAAAGCGCCGTATCGAGGCGATCGCCTTTCAAGGATGCCACAAGCCAGCGCGACGCAACAACTGACCCGTCTCGTACAAAGGCAAGCCGACAACGTTTGTGTAGCTGCCCTCAATTCTCGACACGAACAGACCCGCCTCGTTTTGAATGGCATAGGCGCCTGCTTTGTCCATGGGGTCTTGGCTTTCAACATAGCGCTCAACCCAAGCCGGGGGCAATGAGGCGAACCACACCGTGGTGATGCACACGCTCTCCAGCGTCTCGCCATTGGCATCGATCAGCGCCACCGCCGACGCCACTTCGTGACTTCGACCGGACAGCAAACTCAGCATATGACGGGCCTCATCCGCCGATTGGGGTTTGCCCAACAGCTTCGCGTCAAGCAAGACGCCGGTGTCACACCCTAAGATCGCCCGACGGTTTCCACGCCCCGCAACGGCCTGAGCCTTTTCCAGCGCCACTCGACGAATCACTGAAAGCCCAGACTCATCGGGTCTTGGGGTTTCATCAATGTCTGCCGGGTGAACTTCAAAGTTCAACCCAAAAGATTGCAGCAGTGCCGATCGGCGAGGCGAGGCCGAGGCCAAAACAAGATCCGTGCTCATGATGCCCCCCGATGATACGGATGGCCTTGGTTAATCGTCCAAGCTCGGTATAGCTGTTCGGCCACCAGCACGCGCACCAGCATGTGCGGAAAGATCGCCGGGCCCAATGACCAAGTCTGGTCGGCCTGGCGCAACAACGCCTCATCCAGCCCATCGGCACCGCCAATCCAAAAACAGACCGGATCACCGGTCTGGCACCATTGGGCCAGCTGCAAGGCGAGATGCTCAGTCGCCCAGGGCCGTGTTGATGCGTGTAACGCCACGCAGTGGGCGCGCTCTGGGCACGCACGACGAATTCGCTCTGCCTCAATCTGGGCCGGCTGTGGTTTTTGGGGCGCGCTGGCTTCAATCTCGATCAGCGCCAGCGGCAGATGCGGCGGCATGCGCTTGGCGTAATCTGACCACCCCTGTCCAAGCCAGGCGGGCATGCGCGTGCCGACGCTGACCACGTTCAGTTTCATCTTGGTCCTAACTCTGAGCGCCCGAGCGGGTCTCGGGCGGCATCGACCAGAGTTTTTCCAGATTATAAAAGGCGCGCGTTTGGGGGAGCATCACATGCACCACCACATCAGCCAAATCGACCAACACCCACTCGCCTTCGCGTTCACCCTCGATCCCCAAAGGCCGAATCCCTTCGGCCTTGACCCGCTCAACGAGCTTATCGGCCATGGCTTTGACCTGGCGAGTTGATGTCCCGCTGATGATCACCAGGTAATCGGCAAACGCATTGCGATCGGTCAGATCGATGGTTTCGATGTCTTGACCCTTCATGTCCTCAGCCACCTCAATGACGCAGTCGCGCAGGGCCGCGGGTGAATTCTGCACGGGGCTGTTCAAGAGACCAAAGGGATCAACGTTCGTGGGTTGAACTGCATCATTGGGCCTATTCTAACCCGTCTGAGTGGTCCGCGGGCAGGCGATACAGGTTGTGCTTTTCGATGTAGGCCAACACCGTGGCAGGCAGCAAAAAGCGCGGGCTGTGCCGTTGAGCCAACTGCTCACGGATGTTGGTTGATGAGATGGCCAGCTGAGTGACCTCAACGTGGCGAACGCCACCGGCCGGTGAGTCCATCAAGTCACGAGTTCGCGTCACCGATCTGTCATTGATCACAGTCGCCAGGTTTTCGGGATAGCTGGAGCGACTGTCGGGCCGTGTCATCACCACCAGATGCGCCAGATCAAAAATGCGCTCCCACTCGCGCCAGGTGTCGAGGTGATTGGCGGCATCTTGACCCAAACACAAAAACACCGGCGCATCGCCCACTTCTTGGCGAACGCTTTTTAAGGTATCAACCATAAAAGATCGCCCACCCCGCCGAACCTCTCGATCATCCACCGCCAGATCTGAGTAAGGCGCCAGCGCCAATTCGAGCATGGCCAAGCGATGAAACGCTGAGGCAAAGGTGCGGCTCCGGTGGGGTGGACTGCCCACCGGCACCAACCGAAAGTCAGTCACTTTCAGCCATTCACTGACCTCAGCCGCCGCACGCAGATGGCCGTGATGCACAGGGTCGAACGTGCCGCCAAAAATGGCCACCGCGCGATTTTGGATTTTGGCCGGCTGGGCCGGGGGCTTAAGCGACATCGCCAATCTCCAACTGACTCGACGTGCCCTCGGGGTCGTCGCTGGTCAATGCCACACACACCCGCTCAAGCCCAACCCAAAATCGGTGCGCGGCGTTGGATTTTGACATGCGGTCCAAGCGGGATAAATCCGCCAGTGCCTGGCCAATGGCATGGCTGCTCAATCGCTTGGCCGCCGCTTCCAGTGGGGCTTGTCGCGCGGGCCACACGCGCAGCGCTCGAAAAGCGGCTTCTGCAGGCTGCTTGCGACGCAAGCCCATAAAGGCCGCTAAGGTCTGCAACTCCCGCGACAGCGCCCAGATGATCGCTGGGGGTGGCGTGTCGGCATTTCGAAGAACGCGGATCGAACGCAGGGCCTGCCCTGTCTGCCCTCGCATCACCAATTCGGTGAAACGATAGGCATCGAAACGGGCGTTGTCAGCCACCGATGCCTTAAGCTCCTCCAGACGCAGATGATGTCCCGATGGAAACAACAGTGCCAGACGCTCGATTTCTTGGGCGGCGGCCAAGACGTTGCCTTCCAATCGTTCCGCCAAAAACTGAGCACAGGCCTGATCCAGACGGAGACCTTTGGCCGACAGCCGACGCTCAATCCACTGAGGCAGCTGGTGCGCCTTGATATTCCAGCACGGCACGAACACCCCTTGGGCATCGATGGCTTTGAACCAAGCCGTTTTCTCACTGGCGATCTCCCAGGCTTGGGATTTAATCAGCAAAACATCGTCGTGCTGGGTTGCTGCCCAATCTCTCAAGGCTTGTCCGCCCTCCTTGCCCGGCTTGCCCGTTGGCAATCGAAGCTCCACCAGCCGACGGGTGGCGAACAGCGACCCCGTTTCGGTGGCTTGAGTCAGCCGATCCCAATCAAAACGCCCATCGGCTTCAATCACCACGCGCTCATCAATGCCGTGCTGTTTGACGGCAGACCGAATGCTGTCGCTGGCCTCTTCGACCAGCAGTGACTCCGGCCCAGCCACCAAATAGATCGGTGCCACACCCTGGCTGAGACCGGCTGCAAGCTTATCGGGGAAGACTTTCATGGACTTGACTCAGTCGCAGCGGCCAACTGCCGCATCACTTGCACCGCCATGGCCCGACTGAGGTCCTCACCCAAGAACTCCTCCTCCCGACTGCCGCCCAAGATGGCTTGCTCATCGAATTGATACTCGCGGCTCAGGCGAACACGCTGATCAGCAATCAAGCGCTCACCATCGGGACCTTCGAGCCGGTAACTGACATCCAAATGCAAGACGTACTCACGCACTCGAGCGTCTTGGGAAATTGTGAGCGCCTGTCGACGCAAACGTTGATTGTCGATTCGCAACACGGACGCATCACCCCGGTTGGCGTCCACAAGCGAGACCCCGTTGGCCCGCAGCTGACCCACCAATGCTTGCACAAAAGGGGTGGTCCGATCGCTCGTTTCAATGCTGAGCGTTTGCAGCTGATCCGGCAACACCATTTGGCCGCGCAGCTTGAATCCACAGCCCACCAAGCAGGCCGAAATGACCACGAGCACAGCCACGCGAGCCCACGCCATGCGTTTTGAGTGAGTGCGATCTGGCCTCATTGCGCGACGATGTTCACGAGTTTGTCGGGCACCACAATGATCTTGCGAATGGTTTTGTCGGACAAGAAACGCTCGACGTTGTCGCTTTGTTTGGCCTTGTCTTCCAAAGTCGCTTGATCGAGTCCTGGGCTGACTTCAATCCGGTCTCGGACTTTGCCGTTGACCTGGACCACCACGGTGATGGCTTGCTTGACCAGCGCGTTTTCATCGCAAACAGGCCAGCCAGCGACAAACACCGAGCCGGTTTGACCCAGTTGAGACCACAACGCTTCTGCGATGTGAGGGGTGACAGGCGCAATCATACGCACCAGCCCGAGCCAGCACTCTTGGACCAAACCCACCTCTGAAGGCGCTTGTGGTTCAAACCGTCCAATTTCATTCGACAGTGCCATCAGTGATGCGATCGCGGTGTTAAAAGCATACCGGCGGCCAAAGTCATCGCCCACTTTTTGGATGGTCTCATGCAGCTGCCGACGCAGATCCAGCGCGGCTTGACGGGTCAGGTCCGACGGGTCAGCGGGCTGGGCATTCGGGTGGCTTTGGGTGTGTGAAGCCACACCCGCCCACAATCGGCGAAGAAAGCGCCACGCCCCCTCAACGCCCGCATCGGACCACTCCAACGATTGCTCCGGCGGAGCGGCGAACATGGAAAACAAGCGCACAGTATCGGCGCCGTAGCGCTCAACCAAGGCAGCCGGATCCACGCCGTTGTTTTTCGACTTGGCCATTTTCTCCACGCCCCCCGGCGTGACCGGCTGTCCATCGCTTTTAAGGGTTGCACCCAACACACGCCCCTTTTGGTCGGTCTGGACATCGACATCGTTGGGATTGAACCACTCCGTTCGACCGGACGCGTCATTTCGATAGTAGGTCTCTGCCAACACCATGCCCTGAGTCAGCAAATGGGCAAAGGGCTCGGCCACATCCACCAAGCCCTCATCTTTCATCAACCGCGTCCAAAAGCGCGCGTACAAAAGGTGCAAAATCGCATGCTCAATGCCCCCAATGTATTGATCAACGGGCATCCAAGCGTTGGTCCGCTCATCGACCATGGCCTCGTGATTATCCGGGCAGGTGTAGCGCAGGAAGTACCAAGATGAGTCGACAAAGGTGTCCATGGTATCGGTCTCTCGCTTGGCCATCTGGCCACACCGAGGACAGGGTGTGTTTAAGAAATCCTCACAGCGCGCCAACGGGTTGCCTGAGCCATCTGGCACCAAATCTTCAGGGAGCACCACCGGCAAATCCTTGTCAGGAACGGGGACCGCGCCGCAGTCTTGGCAGTGGATGATGGGAATCGGGCAGCCCCAATACCGCTGGCGAGAGATGCCCCAATCGCGCAACCTAAACTGCGTCTTGGCCTGACCCACCCCCGCCTCGGTGAGCTCGGCCACGATCGCTTCAAATCCCTCGGCACAGCTGAGCCCGTCATAGCGCCCTGAATTGATCAATGTCCCCTCTTTGGTTGCATAATCGTCGTGCCATTGATTGGGAGTCATACGCCTCGCCATTGGGCCGCTCGATCACAGGAACAATGGGCAAGTCATAGCGCTGCGCGAACTCAAAGTCGCGCTCATCGTGCGCCGGGACGGCCATGACTGCGCCCGATCCATAGCTCATCAAAACATAGTTGGCCACGAAAATGGGCAGCTCATCGCCGGTCAGCGGATGGGTGGCTGTTTGACCGGTATCGATGCCGCGTTTTTCTTGACTGGCCAAATCAGCTTCGGAGACCCCACCTTGCTGACACTCATCGATGAAGGCCTGAATGTCGGGCCGATCGATCGCCGCCTTCGTGGCGATCGGATGTTCAGGGGCGATGGCCATGAATGTCGCGCCCATGAGCGTGTCGGGTCGAGTGGTGAACACATCGATGGCATGCTCACCCGAGTGGAACACCACCTCAGCACCCTCGCTTTTGCCAATCCAATTGGCCTGCATCACACGCACGCGCTCAGGCCAACCGTCGAGCTCGTCGAGTGCGGCCAGCAGCGCCTCGGCATGATCGGTGATGCGCAAGTAATACATCGGAATCTCGCGCTTTTCGACCACCGCACCGGTGCGCCAGCCGCGCCCATCGACCACCTGTTCGTTGGCCAGCACCGTCTGATCGACCGGGTCCCAATTCACCGTTCCGGTTTTTTGGTAGGCCACACCGCGCTCAAGCAGACGCAAGAAAAACCATTGGTTCCAGCGATAATACGCCGGATCACAAGTGGCCAATTCACGATCCCAATCAATCGCAAAACCCAACGCCTTTAACTGCTCGCGCATGTGCGCGATGTTGTCTCGGGTCCACTGAGCCGGCGGCACCCCGTTGGCCATGGCAGCGTTCTCTGCCGGCAAACCAAACGCGTCCCACCCCATGGGTTGGAGCACTTTCTTGCCCAACATGCGTTGATAGCGCGAAATCACATCGCAAATCGTGTAGTTGCGCATGTGCCCCATATGCAACTTACCCGATGGGTAGGGAAACATGCTCAAACAATAAAAGCGCTCACCCTCGCCATTTTCAGCGGCGTGATCGTGGCCAGCTTGCCACCGTGATTGGACTTCGGGCTCTAGTGTTTGGGGGTTGTAGGTCGACACCAACGGATGGCCTTTATGGAATCAAACATGCCTTGGGTTAGTGTACAAGGATGATCCGCTCAATGGTGATCAAGATCCCACTCCAACACGGTGGCCAACGAGGGATGCTCATCCGCCAGGCGCTGACGCAGTGGTTTGGCCAAACGCTTGCCCTCCTCCACGCCCCACTGATCAAAGGCGTTCACGCCCCAGAGGATGGACAAACTGAACACAGCATGCTCCAGTGAGGACAACAAAAACCCCAGCCGTTCGGGCGTGATTGATTCGGTAAGCAATAACGCCACCGGTCGGTTGCCAGGCATCTTCTGATGCGGCGCACCCTCACCGCGACCGAAGGCCATGGCATGGCGCTGTGCCAACAAATGCGCCAATTGAATGTGATCGAACTGAGCCACACCGGCTGGATCGTTCATTGCCCCCACAAGCAGCAGAGGATGGGTGTCCATGCCTTGGTGCAACGCCTGGAAAATGGAGTGTTGAAAATCTGTGCCGCGCCCACCATAGATCAGTGGCACGGTGGGGGCGTCTAGGGGCGCGCCGTTGGCGGTCACCCGTTTGCCGAGGCTCTCCATGAAAAGCTGCTGGCAGTAGTCACCCAGCAACGCCAGCCTGGGCTCATAAGCGATGATGCCTAAGGTGTTGAGATCCAAACCCCGCCTTAAATGGTGGACCAGCAACGCCAACCAAACGGCCAACGTTTGATCGTTCGGCCGATGGTGGTGCCGATAGCCGAGATCGGCATGGTGCGCGCCCTCGCACAGCGCCTCAAACGCGGCCGAGCCAATGGTGGCAGCCGCGCTGACGCCCACCGACGACCACAGCGAAAACCGCCCGCCTGTCCAACTGGGGAAAGCCAGCACATGCGCCTGATCAATCCCAAAAGCGAGTGCCTGGCTCGGATTGGCGGTCGCTGCCCAGGCCTGATCCCTAAACCGATCGCCCAACCAGCCCCGGACGTGTTCAGCCAGCGCCAAAGTCTCTTCGGTTCCAAACGATTTTGAGGCAATGACCACGCCCGTGGTCGCCGGGTTCAGGCTCGACAGCAACCGCTTCAGGCGACGTCCATCGACCGTCGACAGCCAGTGCACGTTGACTCGACTGTCGCCCTCATCCAAGGCATCCGCCACCAAGCGCGGCCCCAAATCCGACCCACCGATGCCAATGTGGATCCAATCGCTGAACCCCGATTGGCCACTGTAGAGCCGATCCGCCAAGGTCAAAAACGCGCGCCGCGCCGCACCCACCTCGCCGGCGTCGGGTGATCGCAGGTGGGGGTGCAGTGCCGGCTGATCTTCAGAGGCGTTGACATGATGGCCCGTAAACAGGGCCTCGATGGCGTCGGCCGGGGCCTGATCCAAAAATTGTGCGGCCAGTCCATGACGAGCCTCATCAGACAGGGGCCAGTGGCTGTAATCCAGCACCCAGTCTCGATCGTGCACCCGACACCGGCGCCGTTCGGCAGAGTCTGCGCGGAGCAATTCGGCGATGGTGGGCGAAGACGTGGCCATAAGGGCTGTATTGTAAGGCGCTTAAGGCGCCGGTGTCGGCGTGGGTGTTGTTTTTTTGCAACACTCGCCGCTCCCGGTGTTGGGGGCGTGCCCACATAAAAAAACCCCTCCCAAGCACGCTGGGAGGGGCAATTTTTTCGGAGTGATGTATCTCGCTACGCGCCCTGCAACCTTGCCATTACTGTCAGCGTGATGCCAAGATTGGTGGTAAGCATACCACAACATTTTCTCGAATCCAAGGGTTTCACTTGAGTTTCACTCGATGCCCTCATACTGACCTCGTTCGGCCAGTGATTGGCTCCTCTGACTCCCTCCTGCTGAGCCGAACGCATCCCTCGAAAGCCCCGGCTGATCGTCGATCGGTCGGGGCTTTTTATCGACTGAGGCGAGGTTAATATGGGAGGCGATGGTGACCGAAGTTGATCCTCAAGCGGAGTTCGCTCAATGACCGACACCCCAGCGCCCCAGTCCACGCCCGATTTTGGTGTCAGAACCAAAAAAACAGCCCGCATGCTCGGCGGCATGGGATTGATTCCGATGCTGGGCCTGGCCGCACTGGCCGTCTGGGGCGGCCCGTCGTGGGCGCGGCTGGCATTGGTCAGCTACGCCATGTTGATTTTGGCGTTTATGGCCGGCACGCTGTGGGCGCGGCGCATTTATGCCCCACCCCAGCCCGATTCTGGTCGGTTTGAGCTGCTGGCGTCCAACGCTTTGGTGCTGGCCGCGTGGCCGGCGATTGGCATGTCGACCGCGGTGGCCGCGGTGTGGCTGGGCAGTTTGTTTGCCCTCCACTTGGGTCTTGACCAGCCCTGGCGGCGCCGGTCGGGACCGGCGTGGTATCGCCACATGCGGCTGTGGATCAGCGTCGCGGTGATCGGCTCACTTTTAACCGGCGGCGCGATTGGGCTGGGCATGAACGTGTGGTCCACCACCCCTTGATGCGTGCGCCCGTGCTTCAATTGGACAACGTCGGCCGACGCATCGAAGGCCGGCCGCTGTTTAGTGGCATCACCTTAACAATCCATGCGGGTGAGCGAGTGGCGATCATGGGCCAATCCGGTCTGGGCAAAACCACCCTATTGCACCTGGCCGCAGGGATGGATGTGCCCGATGAGGGCAGCGTTACGCTGTGCGCTCGACCGATCAGCAGCCTGCCTGAGCCGGAGCGCACGCAGTGGCGGGCTCGGCACATCGGACTGGTCTTTCAGGACTTCAACCTCATTGACAGCCTCACCGTGTCAGAAAACATTGAACTGCCGCTGTGGCTGAATCATCAGCGTCACCGCCAAAAACGTGTGGCCGCCATGGCCGATGCATTGGACATTGGCGCGCTCTTGGACCGGTTGCCCTCAGCGCTGTCCGGCGGTGAGAAACAGCGCGTTGCCATCGCCCGAGCGCTGGTCCATGAACCAGCGGTGGTGCTCGCTGATGAGCCCACCGGCAGCTTGGATGAAGACAATGCCCAAAAAGTCTTGGCGTTGTTTGATCAGGTCACACAATCGACACAAGCGGCCGTGCTGCTGGTCACGCATAACCCGCAAGCCGCGGCCACCTGTGAGCGCTTGACCCATCTCCAGCACGGCACTTTGGTGGACGGGCCTTTGAGATGAGGCTGTTGGCCAGCGCATCGCACCGGCTGATGATGCAGCGCCAAGGGCAGTGGCTGCTGGCGCTGTTGGGGATGGCCGCGGGGGTGGCGGTGATGGCGGGCGTGTGGTTGATGCAGCAAGCCTTGGTGGGCTCGATCGAGCGGGCCACTGATCTGCTCGCCGGCGAGCCCACGGTGAGCGTCGTGCCTGATCACGGCACCCTGCCCGAGGACATCTACCGCACCTGGGCTCGCCAGTCCGGCGCGCCCGAGCTGTACCCCATCGTGGAACAACAGGTGCAGGTCGACGACCAGACCATGACGCTGATCGGCGTTGATCCTTTGATGGGGCTGGGCCCAAGCAGTGCATTGGCCGGGAACCCGGTGGCCGGTCAGCTTGTGGGCACGCGCCAAACGGTGATGTCCGCTCAGACCGCTCAAACGCTCGGCGTGGCTGAAGGGGATCAAGTGGTGGCGGCCACCGACAACCAGGCCGTCACACTTGATGTCGCAGCGGTGGTGGAGACGGGGCCTGGGCTGGATCAAACCCTGGTGGTGGACATCACCACCGCACAAGAACACTTCGCTCAATTGGGCGCGCTGTCTCGGATTGATGCACCCATCGCAGCTCGGGCCTGGCTTCAAGCCCAACCCAATGACGGCTGGTCGATCATCACGGCCAGCGAGCAGCGGGCCTCGGCCGCACGCTTAAGCCGCGGCATGCGCACCAACCTGGCCGCGATGAGCTTGCTGGCCCTGGCGGTGGGGTTGCTCGTCGTGTATTCGGTGCTGTCTTTTTTGTTGGTTCAACGCCGGCCCACCATTGCGATGATGCGCGCGGTGGGGGTGCAACGCGGCCACATTGTGTCCCAGCTTTTGGGCGAGGTCTCATTGTTGGCCCTGATCGGTGGCGGCCTGGGGCTGGTGATCGGCACAGAGCTTGCCAATGCGCTATTGGCATTGGTCTCTGAGCCATTTGATGCCCTTTACGGACACCCGGCGGCCCACCGCGTGGACCCCAGCTGGGGCGTGTATGGTGCGATTTGGGCGGGCTCAATCGTCATGGCGTGGCTGTCGGTGGGCGGGGTGCTCAAAGAGGCGTTCCAGATTCCACCCGGTCAGTTGGTCAGAGACCATCAACAGGCCGCATCTCGATCGCGCTCGTGGCCGCGTTGGGCCCTTTTGCCCGCGGTCTTCGGGGTGGGATTGATTGTGGCCGCGGATCAGCTCATCCACGCTTTGGTCGGGCTTTTTTTGGTGTTGGCGGCGTGTGCGGTGTGGGTGCCCCAGCTGGGATTTTGGCTGCTTGATCGGTGCCGACATGGTTTGGGGCGTGGCCTGCTCTATCGCGCCTGGACAATGGTGTTGAGCGCACAACACCGCTTGGCGCCTGCCCTGTCGGCGCTGAGTCTGGCGCTGGCGCTGAGCGCTGGGGTGGGCATGATGGTGTTGGGCTTTCGTGGCGCGGTTGATGACTGGGTGTCGCGATTGCTTCAGGCCGATGTCTATCTCACCACCCGCGAAGACACCATCACCCCAACCATCAAGGCCGCGCTTGCCGCTGAACCGGGGGTGGTTGCCATCAGCACCACGCGTCGAGTCGACACGCCCGACCCTTTCAACGTGGTGGCTTATGGTCTCCCCACGCCGGCATGGGCGGGGTTCGATTGGATCGCCCAGTCCACTGGCATGAGCGAGGCGGCGTCTCCCCGCGTGGCCTTTGATCGAGGTCAAGGGGTGTTGATCAGTCAACCTTTGGCCAATAAGACCGAGCGTCAAGTGGGTGAGCTCATCGACTTACAAACGCCTGCGGGCAGCCGCTCACTGCCGATCTTAGGAATCTATCGAGACTACGCCAGCGAACAAGGCACTTTGGCGATCAGCGCCTCGCTGCATGAACGCCTTTGGGGCAAGACCAATTTCGACAGTTTGGGACTCTACACACAAGGCCTGGACGTCTCAACAATTGATCGTGTGTTGGCTGATCGACTGGAGAACCATCAACTCACCACCCCCGATGAGATTCAAAGGCAAACCCTCCAAGTTTTTGATCAAACCTTCCGAGTCTCCTGGGCGCTGGCCTGGTTGGTGGGGATGATCGCATCGATCGCTTTGATCAGCGCACTGTTGGCCATGGGCATTGAGCAGGGCCGAGCGTATGCGACGCTTCGCGCGGTGGGGTTAACCCAACGTCAACTGGGGCGTCTGGTCATTCAGCAGACCCTTGGGATCGCGCTGCTGGCGGCCCTACTCGCTTTGCCTTTGAGCGTGATCATTCATACCGTGCTGTCTGTGACCATCCAACCGCTGGCTTTTGGCTGGGAAGTTCCGTGGTCTTTGCCATGGACACCTTGGGTCATGACGGCAGTGATCGCCGCTTGCGTGGGTGTGGCAGCGGGGGTCTACCCTGCGCACGTGATTGCTCAAAAACCATCCGCGCAATGGCTCAGGCAGCTGTCATGAGACAGACCCTCATCGTGTTTGTGATCATGATGGTCACCGTGGTGGCCTGGCTCAACCACCGCGCCAGCGACCCCGAGCCTGCCGATGGCACACTGTCGCTCGGTGGCCTGCTGGGCGAGGCCCCGGCGAACTTCGAAACCGTGACTGGGCCCGTCGCGTTTGAGTTTCCCAAAGACCATGCCATGCACCCCGATTTTCGAAACGAGTGGTGGTACTTCACGGGCCGGTTGGACGCGGGCGATCGCCCCTTGGGGTTTCAGTTCACCCTGTTTAGGTTTGGCTTAGATACAACGCCTGCACCCGATAATGTGGAACCATCGGCGTGGCGCACCGACCACCTCTGGATGGGACATCTGGCATTAAGCGATGGCGGCCTGGCCGGCGTGTCTGAACCTCGGTTCTATCAACAAGAGCGGTTTGCGCGCGATGGATTGGCGCTGGCGGGGGCGACCGAAAGCCAATGGTGGCTCAAAGACTGGACGGTCACCGCGGTCGATGACGGCTGGGTGCTTGATTTGATGGGCGACGGGTTTGGTTTGTCATTGACACTCACCCCAACTCGTCCCATGACCTTGCAAGGCGATGCGGGTTTCAGTCAAAAAGGTCCCGAGCCTGGCAATGCCTCGCACTATTACTCGCACACCCGACTGAGCGCCGAAGGTGAGGTGTTCTTGGATGAGGGGTTGAGTCAGCCGATTGCCGTTGAAGGTCAAGCGTGGTTGGACCGCGAGTGGGGCTCGGGACAACTGTCACCCACCCAAAGTGGGTGGGATTGGTTTGCCATCCACTTGGATGATGGCCGCGATGTGATGGTGTATCGGTTACGAAACCTCGATCACACGATGTCGCGCTTTTCGAAAGGGGTTGTCGTTTGGCCCGATGGTGAAAAGGTCTCTCTCGATGCCGAGGACTTTACGCTCCAACCCCTGCGCTGGTGGGCGGACGATCGAGGCGTTGAGTGGCCCGTGGCGTGGCGTGTTGAGATCCCGTCACAAGACATTGATCTGTTGGTTGAGCCCCTGTTTGATGACCAGCGCTGGGATCAATCCGTGGCGTACTGGGAGGGCGCGATTGATGTATCGCGCTGGCCCGGTCACGAAGGCGCCCCGACCCCGGTGGGTCGGGGCTACCTTGAACTCAGTGGTTATGCGGAGCGCGAAACACCTGGCCATCGCGCATCACAAACGACACCGACTCAAGCACCGTGACATCGGCCAACGGATTGCCCGGCACGGCGATCACATCGGCGATGAAGCCGGCCTTGAGCTGGCCCAATTCATCTTCAACGCCCAGCACTTCAGCGCCTGAGATCGTTGCTGAGCGAATGGCCTCAGCCGGCGGCATTCCCGCGTCGACCATCAGCGAAAACTCTTTTGCATTTTCGCCATGGGGCGACACGCCCGAGTCTGTGCCAAACGCGATCTTGACCCCTGCTCGATAGGCACGCGCAAAGGTATCCTGAATCAACGGTCCAATGGCCGCGGCTTTGGCGGCGACCAGCGGCGGAAAGAAACCCTCAATCTCGGCGCGTCTGCCGACAAAGTCCCCCGCCAAAATGGTGGGCACGTACCACGTGCCCCGTTCGATCATCAAGTCCATGATCTCATCGTCCATGTAGGTGCCGTGCTCAACGGTGTGAACACCCGCATCAACAGCGCGGTACATCCCCTCACCACCATGCGCATGGGCCGCCACGTGCATGCCATAGTCATTGGCCAGTTCAATAATGGCCGCCAACTCATCGGCTCGAAATTGGGGGTTTTGCCCACTGCGGGCCACACTCAGCACGCCGCCGGTCGCGGTGATCTTAATCACATCTGCCCCGTCTTTGTAGCGCTGACGCACCGCTTCGCGCGCCTCATACGGGCCATTAATCACCCCATCGCGCGGCCCAGGCTCACCCATGATGTCTCGACGCCACGAGTTGGTCGGATCCGCATGCCCCCCGGTGGTGGCAATCGATTTGGCCGCGGTATAAATGCGTGGACCGGGGATCAGGCCTTGATTGATGGCATCGCGCAGCGCCACTGTGACATTGAAAGAATCTCCCAAGTTGCGAACAGTGGTAAAGCCCGCCTCAATTGTGGTCTTGGCATGTTTGGCCGCGACCAAAGCGACATCGGCCTCGTTTTGGGTGAACCGATTGATTTGGGATTGCGGCGAGTACTCGGATGACAGGTGCGTGTGCATGTCCATCAAGCCGGGTAAACACGTTAAGTCACGGAGATCAATGTCTTCCACGGCGGCGGTGGCGTCTGGAAACCCCGCATTAAGCGCCGCGATGCGGCCGTCTTCGACCACGATCGTGTGTGCGCCCAAAAGCTCGCCCGAGTCGACATCTAAAACATCTCCGCAGCGAAGCCATTGGCCGCTGCCAAAGCTTGGGCCGGCCAGGACACTGGTGATGATCAACGTGGCCATCGAAAATAACTGACATGGTTTATTTCTTCTCATTTGGACTCTCCTTTATAAACGGCCTCAAAGACAACCGAACACAAGACCCTAAGCCAGGGCACCAACAAGCAACAATACGCTCAGCACCACCAACCACAAAATCAATATACGCCATACAAAATGATGGGCCAGTTGAACGCCACCGCGCTGGTCCAGCCCCTCGGGCAACACCCCATCGGCCAGCTCCGCCAAGACGCCGCGATGGATCCACCACCCACTGGGTTCGCCGGGTTCATTTGAGCCGACCGCGTGGGGCTGGCGAAACTGATGCCAAGCTTGGTAGACCCGATCAAAATCGTTCGTCAGCGCCGAGGCCACCATCATCAGCACCAACACCGGCCACTCCAAGAAAAAGCGAAGCCGAAATGTGCCGTCCAAAGGCCGGTCAGCGCTGGCGCGCTGAGCCATTTGCTCGGTGAGTCGGTACAGTAAAATACCGGGGATGCCGAGCAACACAAACCAAAAAATCACCCCAAACCAGCGCGCAAGCGCTGCCGCATAGACCTGCATTCCAGCCTGATGGGCCGAGTCATCGGCCATGATCGACAGCCCTTCGCCAGAGTCAGTGGCGACCAAAGCATCGACATCACGGTCGAGATCGCGCGGCCCCAATCCCATCACCAATACCGCCAACGCCAACAGCGCCCAAACAGCATCGCCCCCCACCGCTTCGGCCAGGACCGACAGTCCACCGCCGCCAACCAAAGCCACAGCCAAGATCACCACCACATCAATCATGGGCACACGCGCACCCCGCTCGATCAGCGTATCGATGACCCCCAGCAGCCAACTCAGCGGTCGGGTCCGGTCCACGCGCGGGCCATAGTGGGCCATCGCCAAGGCCAGTAAAAGAATCAGAATCTTCATGTTGCCCGCCTACCGAACCTTGGCCCCACGCTCAGGCGATGCCGAATGACGAGCCGCAGCTGCAGGTGGTCGCGGCATTGGGATTTTTGATGACAAATCGCGCCCCTTGCAGGTTTTCAGTGTAGTCCACCTCGGCGCCCTCGAGGTATTGAAAACTTAATGGATCCACCACCAAAGTCACGTCTTCACGGCTGACGGTGACATCGCCCTCATCGAGGGCTTCGTCGAATGTGAACCCGTACTGAAAGCCAGAGCATCCACCCCCGGTGATGTACACCCGAAGCTTTAAGTTTGGATTGGCCTCTTCTAAGATCAGCTCGCGGACTTTCGACGCCGCAGCGGAGGTCAGTATCAAAGGATCGGTATGACTCATGGTGTCTAGCTTAACCAAGCCCACCGCTGGCGTCCACCGCTGTCAGCCAGACCCCGTCGGGCTCGTCAAACCTTCGCGGTGGGGCACGCTCGCCGCTCGGTGGTCTAGATCTGGCCGTGTCGGACCAAATCACGCGCCATGTACAGCGCGGCAATGGAGCGGCCTTCGGTGCAATCTGGGCGCTGAACCAAACTGACCAGATCATCCATCGGCCAGGTGATGACTTCAAGCTCTTCAGGCTCATCGCCCGGTAACCGGGAGGGGTAAAGATCCCGGGCCAGAATCACGTGGGTGCTGTGGCTCATGTAGCCTGGCGCCAAACTCAACTGTCCCAGTTCAGTCAGCTGATTGGCCGCAACACCGCACTCCTCTTGAAGCTCTCGGTTGGCGCCAGCCAAAAGACTTTCATCTTTCTCCACTCGCCCCTTGGGCAGCCCAAGCTCAAAGCGATGGAACCCACACGCATACTCCCGCACCAACAGCACGTGATCCTCATCGGGCATGGCCACCACAATGACCGCCCCCAGCCCACGGCTGAGCAAGCGCTCATACTGGCGCTTTTCTCCATTGGAAAACTCCAAGTCAAGTTGCTCGACTCGAAAAAGATTCGCGGGCTGGCGCTCACGCCGATCGTGAATGGTGGGCAGGGGTCTCGGGAAAGGTTTTGACATGACTCAAAAGGATAACAGGTCTGTTAAAAGCTGAGCATGCAAACTCGGACACGCCGCCAAAACCGACGTGGTTTGAGCGTCGATTGGGCGGCCTTGCAAATCGGTGATCCGGCCGCCAGCCTCTCGAACGATCACGGTCAACGCTGCGATGTCCAACACGTTGACATCGCTTTCGATGACCACGTCTTGCTGTCCCATGGCCAGTCGATGGTAGGCGTAGAAGTCACCATACCCCCGCGTGCGGGCCGCCTTTTGGATCAGCCGGCCCACCCACGGCCACTGAGGTGATGTTGCCAACGATCGGATGTTGCCAAAGGAGACATCCGCGCCCGCCAGATCATCGACGTGGCGAATGCGCATCGGGTGACCGTTGAGTGTGGCGCCAGCGCCCACCATCGCCTCAGCGCGCTCATTAAAAGCGGGCGCGCTGGACACGCCCACCACCAATTCATCATCGACCATCAAAGCGATTTGAATCGACCAAAACGGCAGCCCACGAATGAAACTCCGTGTGCCATCGATGGGATCGATCAACCACCGATGGCGATCGTGACCTTGCTCGCCATACTCTTCACCGACGATCGCATGGGTGGGGCAGTGCTTGCTTAAAACGGCCCGAATCGCCCGCTCGCAGGCGCGGTCGGCCTCGGTGACTGGACTGTCGTCGTCTTTGGTCTCAACCACCAATTCCGATTGAAAAAAAGACATCGCCACCTCTTCTGCGGCTTTGGCGGCCTCCACCGCCACCGTCAGCCAGTCTGAGTCGTGGCCTGCTCGATCCCCCATTAAAATACCCCCCACTGCCCGGCGCGCTCAATCACGACCTGGCCATCGCGCTGAGACCCCAACGATTGGAAAAAGCGAGCGATGTCAGGCCGACTGGGATCAGGCGCCAGCGTGATCGTGGCACGGTATTGATCACCATTGGTCAGCACATCGCCTTGAACCGCCACCGCCCCAGATGCGCTGGAGCGGATCTCAACTTGGGTGTGGCCGGCATGCTGCGTCGAGGGCGACAAGTCCGCCACCACATCCCCCAATGATTCATTCACCAACCCCGCCAAGCTGGCCTCTTCCCATTTCACTTGGCCGGTCGCCCAAAGCCCATCTGGCTGCGACCAGGCGACGCGCTCAACATCAATCTCCAACGCCCCTTGTGGCCACGTCACCACCAACCACTGAGCCATATCCAACGCCTGCACATTCACTCGCCCCCGAATTCCCTGCAGCGCGGATCGATCCGTCAACCGCCAACGGCCCTCGATGTTGATGTCCTCTGAGCGCACCCACCACGCCCACTCGAGCCCACCCGACCAACGCCAACTGAGGGGCAACGGCGACTGTCCCGGCCAATCCACCACCGCTTCTCCGGCCCACACCCGACCGTCGACACGCTCGATGGACACCGCGCCGTAATTGGCGCGAAGAAACGGTGACGCGGGCAGCGTGACCACCCCCATCACCGGCACCAGCGCAATCAGCCACCACACCCAACGCTTGGTCATGCGCTAGCCCCCTCGCATCAAAGACACGCGCACATCGACTCGGTCGGCCTGTTCGGATCGGTTGACCGACAAGCGTTCCACCTCAACCCCCTGGGTCACGGACAGATCAGACAGCCAATCCATGACCACCTCAAATTCAGCGCCGTCAAGCCAAACGTTCACCGTCCGTTCCCCGTTGGGCTCCATGCGCGACAGTGCCCCAGCCAAGCCCGCTGCGCGCGCGGTCTCATCGGTCACACTGAGAAGAGATTGGTTGGTCTTGATTGTCGAAGGCTCACTGCGGGCCTGCAAGCGCTCGATGATTGGACGGGCGCGCTCGATTTGATTGAGCGTGGTTTGGTGGTAGGCCAGCTCGGCACGGGCGTCAACCTTCGCCTCAAGCAGCGGTTCGACGAGCTGAGTGAAGATCAACACCGCCGCCAAGACAGCTGCAAGTGCCCCCAAAGCCATCTGCTGGCGCGGCTTGAGCGCGTGCCACTGAGCCACCAAGGGCGAGGACTGAATGGCCTTTGCGAGCGGCTTCATGACTCCCCCATCGCCACGCGCACGCGGCCTTGAGCCCCGGCCGATGACAGCGTCGCTGACGACACACTGGCTTGCAAAGACAGATCATTGAGCTGTTGAACCACACGATCCAAGCTGGCCACATCATCGGCTGTGAGTGACAGCTCCAGCTGTCCTTCACTGTAATTCAATGCATCAACCACCAACGGCTGATTCGCCTGAATGATCGGCTGCACTCGGACCATCAGTGTCAGCAGCCCTGCCGCCTGCCCAAACCGCAGCTGAGCCAGTTCACGTTCCAACAGCTCGCGCTCACGGCCGATGGCCGGCTGGTCAGGAAACAAGGCTGCAAATTGCGCTTTCACATCGTCCCGGGCGGTGGCCGCCTGATGGCTCAGCACCTGCTGCTCCACCGCCAGCGAGACCAGCGCCAATGCACCAACGGCCGCGGCCCAACGGGCCACGCGATGCCATTGGCGTTGCCCCCCTCGGACCCGATGGGGGCGCCAAGGCCCCGTCAAAAGATTGATGGGCGGATTGAGCGCCCGGTCTTTGAGTTCAGCCAACATGCCGGCGTTTGGGGCTTGGGGCGCTTGCCTGTTGACTCGGTCGCGCCACTCATCCGGCGGCTCATCACCGCCCCACCACACCAACGAAGATGACGGCCACTGATCCACCATCAGCGATGCCACCTCAGCAGAAAAACTGGCAAAGGCCCATTCATCCCAACGCATCAATATCGTCTCACCGCTTCGGGCGAGGCTCACGGTGCCTGGCTGCCATGGCAAACACAGCGCGTCGGGAATCAAAGCATCTACGTTTAAGACCTGGAAGAGCGATTGCCACGCATCCATCCGCGCTCGCGCCACCGCCACCGCCATCAGCTCACCCGCCGCCGTGCGGCCCGCCGCCACCACGTGCTCGTCCTCAACGGGTCCTGCCACGTGCTCTTCAGCTGCCCAGACCAAGGCCTGCGCCAATCGGTGCTTGGACATCACCGGCAGGTCCAACCGCATCGGGGTCACTTGACCGGCATCGACCAACACCCGAACCGAGTCGGCCGGCGGCAAGGACGCCAACTCATCAACCGCGCAATGCCCCACCGCCTCGATGTCGCCGTGACGGTCGCACGTACACCACGCCATGGGCGTTGACGACGCCTGAATGATCAAATGCGCTGCCCGCTGCGCTTCGCGGCGGGATGGCTTAGCCACCCTTATGGCACCTCTTGACTGACATACCTGAAATCATACCCCGAGCCTGACCCCTGAATCAGGCGAAACCCATCGTGGGTTTGAACACCCCCCTGGCGAGCAAACCGCACCCGTGCTTGGGCAAGGAAAACATTGGCTTTCACCGCCAAGCGCGCTCGCTCATCCGGCGTCAACGCCGCCCCGGCCATGAATGGGCTCGGCCCACAGGTCTTGATCGCGTCGAAACGGCCGCTTGGAGAGCACGCGCCGCGCCTGCTCACGATCCAGTGCCTCAACGAACGCCGCCAACACCGCCGGCCCTGTTGCATTGACATTCAGCGACAGCGCAGGGGAAGGCCACACGGCCACGTGAGGCAGCAAGGTCTCATAAGCCCGTGGGTCCAGCCCAGGAATCTCACGCAGTTCAGAGACATGGATCAGCGGCGCGCGGGGGGTGCGTTCATCGGGGGTGTTGAGCCACTGCACAATGTCACGGCTCAGTCGGGCATTGAGCTGAAGCTCAGCCAGCAGGCGGTTCAGCACCCGCCTGGCCTGCGCCCGAGTATCGGGGTCTGGATGCATCAACGCATTCAAATTCAATCGACCATCCAGCACCCAAGCTCGCCCCTGGACCGTTCCTCCTGGGATCTGATAGGCGGGGGTCCATTGCAACAATGCCTCAGGCGTGACCACCCCCTCAGACGCGGCCAAGCGTTCCTCTAAAAGCCGCTCTGTGATCAGTGCCATGCCGGCACTCACTGCATCACCTGGTGGCGATCACTGAGTGCCTGGGTTCGGGCCAAAGCCCGCTGGGTGCGCTCGACCAACGCCACCGCAATCACACTGCCTAAGGTCACGGCAACCAAGACAATCACAAGCGCCAACCCGCGTTGCTTCCGTTGTGACACGCCAGCCACCATCTAATCGATCACCAGCCGACGTCGAATGGCGCCAAACCGCGGGTGAACAAACGCATACTCAACGGCCTCCGGCAGGCGCTGATTGGACCGAGGTGTCCAGACCGATCGCCAGCCGTTTTGGGCGTCGTAATAGCGCAATGACCAATCGCTCACCGACGCCAAGACCGTCTCCGTGCGCACCTGATCACCGCTTTGTTCATGCAGTCGAGGCCAGAACAAACGCTCCAACCGACCCGCTTGCCACTGCCACTGGAAACGCTGCAGCTGAGCCCTGGGTTGGGCCGTGGGATTGGCCCACCCCGAGCGCACCCCACCCAAGCTGGTCGCCCGACCCAAGAAGTCGCCCGCCGCGCCGGATTCACCCCAGCGGGGCCGAGAAATCAACGCCTGAATATCGGCATCGAGCCGGGCCGTGGCCCACTGCAGTTGACTGAGATCGGCCTCAAAAGTCTCCGATGACGCCGCCGCCTGTGACAGCCCATCAAGCGCCAGATACACGCTGCTGCCCATGGCCGAAAAAATCGCAACCGCGATCAAAAGCTCGATCAATGTAAACCCTGAGGCGGGCCCACGCGGATGGTGATGATCGCTGCCCACCCTCACGGCGCCACAAACCCGGTGTGCATCACCAAAGCATCATCCTCATCGCCGGGGGCATACACCCCCACATCCACCCGCCACATGGCCGGATCGGGACTGGGCCCGATGACGGCTTGCCACACCCACGACTGATCCGCCATGCGCATTTCGCCCTGCCGCCGACCGGGTGCGGCCACCCCTTCGAGTCGGATGTCTGTCAACACATTGTCCGCCACCATCAACGCCCAGGTGCGCTGCGCCACTTGGTGATGCGCATCCAGTGACAGCGCGCCTGAGCGCGCCAAGCCAAACAACGCCACCGAAACGATCAGCAAGCTGATCAACACTTCCAACAGCGTCATGCCGCGGCTTTTTTTCACGTGGGTCCCCCCAGCCGCTCAACCGACCATGGCCCCACCGAGGGCATGGTCAGCCGCGCGGCGACACCGTCGTGCAGCAGCGTCAACTCAAAGGGCGTGCGCTCGCCCAAGCGAGCGCAATGAATCTGCACCAGGGGGCGGTCTTCGGTGCTGGCGGCGGCAGGCACACCCACCCGGGTGCCCTCAACGCGCAGCGATAGGGTGATGGCTTCGGGCCATCGATGGATGCGCTCAAGCTCAGATTCGCGCGAACGATCTCTTGCAACACCTGTCTCGTTGGGCTGATCTGCCAGCCAAAACGACGGTGACCAAGTGGTCCAAAAGACCCCCGCTTGATCGATCCCGATCGCACGGGGTTGGTTGAACACCATGCCTTGTTGGCACAGGTGGTTGATCTTCTCAGCCACCTCCATCAAGGCAGCGGTTGGCGAAGGCGGATCATTTGTGGGCCCGAAACGCAAAACGGCCATGCCCGCCATGATGGAGACAATCGCCACCACCACCAACGTCTCGATCAGGGTCATGCCTTTGTCGCCCGATTGTGGCATCAACCCAGCACCCACCCTACGCGTCGTTGGATGAGGTCCAATTGCCGATTTCTGCATTGATGCCCTCACCCCCCGGCAGCCCGTTCGCCCCCAACGACCAGACGTCAACATCGCCATGGAGGCCCGGGTTCAGGTATTGGTAAGGTCGGCCCCAAGGATCGATGGGCAACTCATTGAGATAGCCGCCTGATTTGTAATTCCGAGGCTGAGGCTCTCCGCTGGGGCGCTCAACCAAAGCCTCAAGCCCTTGCTCCGTCGACGGGTAGGTGGCGTTGTCAAGCCGGTAGAGGTTGAGCGCTGTCACCAACGCCTGGATGTCCTGCTCGGCCCGCACCACCCGCGCCCGATCAGGCTCATCCATGATCCGCGGCACGACCACCGCCGCCAAAATGCTGATGATGACGACCACCACCAGGACTTCAATTAACGAAAAACCTCGCATTGCCTTTGCCATGGTCATTGACCCTCTTAAAAACGCAAGCCCCATCGCTTGGTTGATGTCTTTCGGGATATCACTCATCATACGCCGATGAACGCACTCGGCCATCTTACCGCCAAAGCCATGCGCGTCTACACCCCTCAGCCGCTGACCGTGGGTGAAACCGCGGTGCTCGAGCCCACCGCCGCCCACCACCTGGTGGTGGTGTGTCGATGCCGAGCAGGTGATCGAGTGGTCTTGTTTAATGGCGATGGCGCAGTATACGCCGGGACGCTTGCCCCACCGGTCAATGCCAAGCAATGCACCGTTTCGATTGACGATGTTGCGCACCCTGACGTGGAGTCACCGCTGGCGGTGTCACTGATCCAAGCCATTGGCAAAGGCGATCGCATGGACTGGGCGATTCAAAAGGCGGTTGAGTTGGGCGTGGCTTCAATCACACCCTTGATCAGTGAACGCGTGACGATCAAACTCGACCCCAAACGCGCCGAAAAACGCCAGCAGCGCTGGCAATCGATCGTTGTCAACGCGTGCGAACAATCCGGTCGGGTCTCGGTTCCACCGGTTCACCCGCCGATGACGCTGGCGGCGTTTTCGCCGCCGCCTGCTCAGGTCACGTATCACCTGGACCCCCAAGCCGAGGCTGGCCTAAGCACCCGCCGGCCCAATGCACCGATTACGCTGCTGGTGGGCCCTGAGGGCGGATTCAGTGCCGATGAAGTGTCACACTTACAGGCCTCGGGCAGCCAAGGCGTTCGATTGGGACCCCGCATCCTGCGGACCGAGACCGCAGGGGTGGCTTGCCTGGCCGCCATGCAGGCGCTTTGGGGCGACTTTTTAAAGTGACTGATACACCCCCACACACCACGCCGTGGCAAACCCTTCGCCTGACCCGGAAGCTGGCCGCCGAGGCCCGCGAAAGTGACGCTTCTCAAGCGGCGATGCTCGAATGGATGGAAGCTGAGTTGTTTGACGCCGGCGCGTTGGCGGTGACCGTCTTGGATGCCGAGGACCACCCTTTAAACGAACCCCTGCCGGGCGAGCAACCGCTGTGGCCGCACGTGATTGTCGAGGCGCTGTTTGCCGCCGATCAGTCCATGGATCAAGCCCTCATTGCCCTGCACCATGCCGGCGTGATCCGTGCCGATGAGCACATCGAGCTCGACACGCTTGCAGATCAGGTGTGGACCCGCGCTTGGATGGATGACTTTAAGCCGATGGTGTTTGGGGAGCGACTTTGGGTCTGTCCAACGCACACCCCTCCAGACCCCGATTGGCCGGTCGTGGTTCAGCTCGACCCGGGGCTTGCGTTCGGCACGGGGACCCATCCAACGACCGCGCTGTGTCTTCGTTGGTTAGATCAGTGGGCTTTGCACGCCAGCCCCGCATCCGATCGACCAACCGTGATTGACTTTGGGTGTGGCTCGGGGATTTTGGCGGTGGCGGCGGCGAAACTGGGCGCACAGCGCGTTTGGGCCACCGATCACGACGATCAGGCCTTGAAGGCCACCCAAGACAACGCCGAGGCCAACGGCGTGGCGGCGTCCATCGAAACGTTGAGGCCCGACGCGCTCATTGGGCACACGCCGATCCCCAAAGTGGATGTGGTCCTTGCCAACATCTTGGCCCAGCCACTGATTGAGTTGGCGCCACGGTTGATTGATCTTGTCAAGCCAGGCGGGCAGTTGGTCTTGTCGGGCATCTTGACCACCCAAACAGCGGCCGTCAAAGCCGCCTATGCGTCTTTGGATGGTCATCCCCAAGAAACCGCCGATGGCGACTGGGTTTGTTTGGCATTTGCTCACCAGACCGGTTGTCACTACAATTAGCTCGTCCTAGACAGCAACAACAACCATTCATCATCGTATCTTCGGGAGAGACAATGAATCAGTTAATGATCCCCCCGGTGCTCGGGGTCGTGGGCCTGATCGTGGCCTTTGTTCTTTATCGAGTGGTCATGAGTTATCCGGCCATGGCAGGCAAACCCTCTGAGATTGCCAAGCTGATCCAAGAGGGCGCCCTGGCATTCATGCGCCGCGAACTGATCTTGATCGGGCTATCGGTTGCGGTCTTGTTTGTGGCCTTGGCCAGCTCCGGGCTGGGTTTGCAAACCGCGATCTCCTTTCTGGTCGGCGCCACCTGCTCCGCGTTGGCCGGCTTTTTGGGGATGACCGCCGCGACCCGCGCGAATGTCAGAACCACTTCAGCCGCACACGAGTACGGCCAAAGCAAGGCCTTGATGGTTGCCTTTTACGGGGGCTCTGTCATGGGCATGGTGTTGGCGTCGCTGGGTCTGGTCGGTCTGGGCACCTTGTATTTGATCTTCGGCACTGACCCTGAAACCGCTCACAATATCCATGGCTTTGGCATGGGCGCGGGCGTGGTCGCCCTGTTCTATCGGGTGGGGGGTGGAATCTTCACCAAGGCCGCCGATGTTGGCGCTGACTTGGTGGGCAAGGTCGAAGCGGGCATTCCCGAGGACGATCCCAGAAACCCAGGCGTGATTGCCGACAACGTGGGCGACAACGTCGGTGATGTGGCCGGCATGGGTTCAGACATCTTCGAATCCTACTGTGGTGCGATGATTGCCACCGTGGCGTTGGCCACGGTGATGGTGAACGAGTCAGCCACGAGCTTTGTGGCTGGGTTAGGTGAGGGCGCGGCGTTGATGAGCCTGCCGCTGCTGCTGTCGTCGCTGGGTTTGGTGTGCTCAATTTTGGCCATCATGGTGGTCAAAGCCAGCTCATCAAAAAGCCCTGAGGTGGCGCTTCGCCTGGGCACGATGTCAGCTGCCATTGGGTTCATCGTGCTGGCGTACTTCTTAATTGGTTACTTGGGCATCAGCAATGGGGTTTGGGTCGCAGCCTTGGTGGGCGCGGTTGGCGGCGTGATTATTGGCCTGTCGACCGAGTACTACACCGCGGGCAAACCGATTCGCGAGATTGCTCGCTCAGGTGAGACTGGGCCAGCCACCGTCATCATCTCAGGATTGTCGACGGGCATGCAGTCGGTGGTGATTCCCATCCTCACCATCTGCACCATGATCTTCATTGCCAATGCCAACGCCGAGCTCTATGGCGTGGGCGTGGCGGCCGTGGCGATGCTGGCGACCGTGGGCATGACCATGGCCATTGATGCCTATGGGCCGGTGGCCGACAACGCCGGTGGCATTGCCGAAATGGCGGGGCTGGGTGAGGACACCCGAAAAATCACCGACTCACTGGATGAGCTGGGCAACACCACCGCAGCGATTGGGAAAGGCTTTGCCATTGGTGCTGCGGCACTGGCGGCATTGACCATCATCTCGGCTTACATCGCCGAGGTCTCGTATCGCCTGCCGGATTTCAGATTGGACATTTCTGATCCCAATGTGCTGATTGGCATGTTCATCGGTGGTGTGTTCCCGTTTTTGGTGGCCTCGATCACGATGACCGCTGTCGGCGATGCCGCCTTTGAAATGATCACCGAAATTCGGCGCCAGTTCAAAGAAATCCCTGGCTTGCTTGAAGGCACAGGCACGCCTGATGCCGCCCGCTGTGTGGACATTGCGACCACGTCAGCCATCAAACGCATGCTGTTGCCTGCAGCACTGGCCGTGCTGGGCCCCGTGGCTGTCGGCTTTGGCCTGGGCGCAGAATCGCTTGGTGGCATGCTGGGCGGGGCATTGTTGGGCTGTGTGCTCCTCGCGCTGACCATGGCCAACGCCGGGGGCGCTTGGGACAACGCCAAAAAGCACGTTGAGAAGGGCCATTTCGGCGGCAAGGGTGCCGATACCCACAAGGCCAATGTGGTGGGTGACACCGTGGGTGATCCGCTCAAAGACACCTCCGGGCCTTCGATGAACATTCTCATCAACGTCATGGCGATTGTCAGTCTGGTCATTGCACCATTGCTTGGTCAGTAACGACAAAGCACCATCGGTCCCTCAGGCGGCGCTCTTCCATGAGCGCCGCTTTTTTTGTGGGGGTTATGCGGTCTGTGGTCCCGAGTGGGTTTAGATTGTTGGTTATGGTTTCTGGGAGGCGTTGACCCACAGCGCAATGGCGCCGTCCCCGGTGACATTACAAGCCGTCCCGAAACTGTCTTGAGCCATGTAAAGGGCAATCATCAAAGCCACCGCTGTCTCACCAAAACCCAGCATTGAACCCAACAGTCCCACCGCCGACATCACCGCGCCACCCGGCACGCCGGGCGCTGCGAGCATCACCACGCCCAGGGTGAGAATAAAGGGCAGCATCTGCGCCAAGCTGGGCAACACCAAACCCTCTTGAAGCACCATCACCGCCACCGCGCAAGCCACAATGGTGATGGTGGAGCCCGCCAAGTGGGTGGTTGCACATAGCGGCACAGTGAATCCGGCCACTTTCGGATCGACACCGTTGGCTTGAGCGGACTTTAGCGTCACTGGAATGGTGGCGGCACTCGACATCGTGCCCAAAGCCGTGAAGTAAGCCGGCAGCATGTGTCGAATCAAGCCCAAAGGTGAGCGCTGCGTGCGAATGGCGACGGCGGCATACAGCGCCCCAATCCAAAGCCAGTGCAAACTGACCGACAGCACCAAGATCACGCCGAATGTTTGCAAAGTCTTAACCACTGTGCCCGCCGCCGCCAACTCAGCAAACACGCCCGCAATATAAATCGGCAACAGCGGGATGATGACCCGAACCAAAAGCTGCTCGATCACATCCCGGCCTTGGTCAAAAATGCTTTTTAAAGTGTTGGCTTGGGTTGCGGCAATGCCCAACCCAAAGATGAACGCGCTGGCCAAAGCCGTCATGATTGACATCACCGGTGGAATGTCCATCTCAATCAATGGCGATATGACCGCAGCCTCCACATCAGTCAGCTCACCACCAGGGCTGGCCAACATCGGCACCAGCACCACCGCCGCACCAAACGCCACCAGCCCCGCGACAATGGTGGACGCGTAGGCGCCCGCCAAAGTCTGTCCCAGCAAACGCCCCGATTGTTGAGGCAAGCCGGCGATGCCAGAGGCGATAAAAAACAAGATCAGCAGTGGAATGGTGAAAAACAGCAGCTCACCAAACAAGCCCTTGAACGTCACCAACAGCGCCACCGCCCAGGTCGGCGCCAACAGCCCCAAACCGATGCCGAATGCAATGCCAACGATGAGTTTGATAATCAGGTTCATGGCGCCAGTGTTCCTTGTGGTGAGTGGGTGGGTGGATCATGTCGTCTGTTCGATCAACCTGCATCATCGCACCATCGACCCCCTCAAGCAATCATGGACTCTTATAATGCCCGAGCGGCAAGTCAATGCCTGGCGGTGAATGGCCGGTGGTGATCGTCCGATAGGCTTGAGCGAGAGACCCCATGATGACAACATCAAACCCAGCGTCGTGATCACACTCAGCGACGTCAGCGTGAATTTTGGTGAGCACGCCTTGCTCGAGCATGCCAATGCCGTTGTCCACCCTGGCCATCGAATTGGTTTGGTGGGCGCCAACGGGTCAGGTAAGAGCACACTTTTTTCATTGCTGCTGGGGCGCATCACCGCAGACACCGGTCAGATCCATGTCCCCCACCACTGGTCTGTGGCGCATATGGCTCAACACATTGATGCCCTCGAGCGCTCCGCATTGGATTTTGTGCTGGATGGTGACCAAACCTTTCGCGAGGCCGAGCGGGCCGTGGCCGAGGCCGATCAACAAAGCCATGGTGATGACACCCAAGTGGCGGCGGCCATCGCTCAGAGTCATGAGGCGCTCGAAGCGGCCGGCGGGTATCAAGCGCAGGCGCGCGCGGCCAGACTTCTGGCGGGGCTGGGGTTTCAAGCGGACGCTTTCGATGCACAGGTCGGTTCATTCTCTGGAGGCTGGCGCATCCGATTGAGCTTGGCTCAGGCATTGATGTCGCCATCGGATCTTTTGTTGCTCGATGAGCCCACCAACCACCTTGACTTAGAAACGGTCACCTGGCTTGAGGGGTGGCTGAGGCACTACCCTGGCACGCTGATCGTGATCTCACATGACCGAGACTTTCTGGATTCGGTGGTCGATACCATCATCCACATCGAACACCGACAGCTCACCACCTACCGAGGCGATTACACGCAGTTTGAACGCCAGCGCGGCGAGCGGCTCGCTCAACAGCAGGCGCGCTTTGAAAAACAACAAAAAACGCGGGCCCACATGCAGCGGTTTGTCGACCGTTTTCGAGCGAAGGCCAGCAAAGCCAAGGCCGCGCAAAGCCGGCTCAAGGCACTGGCCAAACTGGAAACGATCGCGCCAGCTCATGTTGACTCACCGTTTCAGTTTCAATTTTTCGATGCTCCAAGCATGACAGATCCATTGATTCGCCTCGATGGGGTGCGATTGGGTTATGGCGATCATGTGGTGATTGATGACATTCGCCAAAACATTGCCCCTGGAGATCGCATCGGCTTATTGGGCCTCAATGGCGCGGGCAAATCCACGCTGATCAAAGCCATCGCAGGTCAGCTTAAGCCGCAACGGGGCACGCTCCACCACGCCAAGGACTTCAAAGTCGGCTACTTTGCCCAACACCAAATAGAACAGCTCGAGACCGACCAAAGTGCGCTTTGTCATATTCAGCAATTGGATGAGGCCATGAAAGTGCCAAGCTCAGAGCAATCCATTCGAGACTTCCTGGGCGGATTTGATTTTAGTGGTGAAATGGCCAAGGCCAAGGTGGGTCAGTACTCAGGCGGGGAACGCGCGCGTCTGGTGCTCGCCTTGCTGGTTCGCCAGCAGCCCAACGTGTTGCTTTTGGACGAGCCCACCAACCACCTGGATCTGGCGATGCGCCACGCCTTGACGGTTGCCCTTCAAAGTTTTGATGGGGCGGTGATTGTGGTCTCGCACGATCGACATTTATTGACCAACACCGTCGATCAGTTTTGGCTGGTTGACCAGGCAACACTGGCTCCGTTCGATGGTGATCTCGATGACTACCGTCACTGGCTTCGCGCCCGACACACCACCAATGAGCGTCAAACCCCCCTGGGCGCATCGAAAAAACAGCGCCGCCAGCACAGCGCTGCACTCCGCCAGCAGCTCAAGCCTTTGGAAAACAAATTGAAAAACCTCTCACAGTCGCTGGATCGGTTGGGCAGTGAGTTGAAGGCCTTGGATGAGACACTGGCCGATCCTCAGCTTTATCATGACCCCGACCAAGCCGATGCCGTCAGCGAACTGATCGAGAAACGATCAAACACCCAACGGGCCCTTGAGAGGGCAGAAACAGACTGGATGGAAACGGCTGAGGCGATTGAGGCGATGAAACATCAAAGCGGGTGATTCGACCCATGGCCTCGCGCTGCGGGGGCATGGGCCCATCATTGTTCAGCCGATGGCTACAGGTTGCGCCCGTAATACATCTCACGCATTTCTTTTTTTAAGCGCTTTTCAATCCGCTGGCGCTCCTTGCGATCGAGCTCATCGGCGGATCGGGCAAACAGATAGTCGTCCAAGTCAAAGTCTTTCAGCACCATCTTGGTATGGAAGATATTTTCTTGATACACATTGACATCGATCATGTCGTAGCTGTTTTTGGTGTCTCGACTAAAATAGTCTTGGATTGAGGTGATCTTATGGTCAATGTAGTGCTTTCGGCCCCGGATGTCTCGTGTGAAACCACGCACCCGATAATCGACAGTCACAATGTCCGACTCAAAACTATGCAACAGATAGTTCAGCGCTTTCAGCGGTGAAATCACCCCGCAGGTGGCCACGTCAATGTCTGCCCGAAAAGTGCAAATCCCGTCGTGGGGGTGCGATTCTGGGTAGGTGTGGACGGTGATGTGGCTTTTATCCAAATGCCCCACCACACTCTCGGGCAACGGGCCGGGTGCGGCACTGGTGGTGTGGTCGTCGATGACCACCGGCTCCTCGGCAATCAGCATGGTGACACTCGCGCCTTGAGGCTCATAATCTTGGCGGGCGACGTTGAGCACATTGGCGCCGATGATGTTGGCCACATCAGACAAGATCTGGGTCAGCCGCTCGGCGTTGTAGGCTTCGTCGATATAGGCGATGTAATCCTGACGCTCAGCGGAGGTCGTGGCATAGCATAGATCGTAAATGTTGAAGCTTAAGGCCTTGGTGAGGTTGTTGAATCCGTGGAGTTTGATTTTTCGAGATGCCATCGTGTCAATCCAAGGTCCGAAGCCAAACCGTTATTATCGGACAAATGCGGGGTCTATTTCAGACCAACCGCCCCACTGAACCCTTGAGCTTGGCGTGGCATCTTCCAATTTGCTCATTGATCAATCCACGCAGGTCAGGTGACACAGATCACGTAAAATCAATCTGAAGTTTCAACGTCGAAGACAGGAAGAATCCACCTCATGCCACCAGACCCATCCATGACTGAAAACGCCTCGCCGCGTTGGCGGATTTTGAAGTTTGGAGGCAGCTCGGTGTCCAGTCTTGAGACGTGGCAAGCGATTGGTGCACGTGTTCAACACACGCTTGATGAGGGAGCGCAGCCGTTCGTGGTGGTCTCTGCGCTCAGTGGCGTCACCGACTTGCTTGAAGCGCAGTTGTCAGAAGCGACCGCGCAACGCCCTGAGGCACTGGTTGCAGCGCTGCAGGCGCGGCATGCCGGATTGCTGGCCGATCTCGATCTGCCTGAGAACCTGCTCGATATGCACTGGGATGACTTACTGACCCTCCTCCAAGACCCGCAGCTGGGCCACAGCCCCGCGGTGGCCGCACGCTTGATGGCCCAAGGCGAGATCTGGACCTCGATCATGGGCGCGGCATTTTTGACCGAGCCTGCGCGAGACATTCAGTGGATTGACAGCCAATCGCTGTTGGTGGCCACCACGCCATCGACACACTCGGCCAATCAGCAGTACTTGGCCGCCAGTTGTGATGTCCACCCCCATCCTGGGCGATCCGCCCAATTATCAGCGCAGGCCACCGGCTACATCATGCCCGGATTCAGCGCCAAAGATGCTCAAGGGCAAACCGTGCTGCTGGGACGGGGCGGGTCAGACACCTCGGCGGCATTGGTGGCCGCCTTATTGGATGCCGAACGCGTCGAAATCTACTCGGACGTGCCAGGATTATTCAGCGCCGACCCCCTTCGGATCCCCACGGCCCGCCTTTTGAAAATGGTCAGCTACCGCGAAGCACANGAGCTGGCTGCGATGGGCGCCCAAGCAATCCACCCCCATGCGTTGAGCCCATTGCGCACGCACGACATCCCNCTATGGCTTGGCCAAACCACTCGCCCTGATATCGAAGGCACTGAAATCTCCTCAAAAGCCCGCGATCACGGGGCCCAAGTCAAAGCGATCGTCCAACGTCGCCACATTGCCTTGATCTCCCTTGAGGACATTGGCATGTGGCAGCAAGTGGGTTTTTTAGCAGACGTGTTCGCGGAGTTTAAAAAGCTTGGGCTGTCTGTGGATCAAATCTCGACTTCGGAATCCAATGTCACGCTGACTTTGGATTTGAAAGCCAACGTGGCGGACGAGTCAGACATCGAAACTTTGATCGATCGGCTGAAAAAACACTGCACCGTCGAGTGGGTGCCTGAATGCGCATGCGTCTCCTTGGTGGGGTTAGGCATTCGAACCATCCTGCACCGACTGGGTCCGGCGTTGGAGGTGTTTGAACAACGCCGCATCTTTCAAGTGGCCCAAGCCGCCAATGACCTCAACCTGACCTTTGTGGTTGAGGCGCGCCATGCCGATCGTCTGGTGCAGCAGCTCCATCAACAGGTCATTCCCGGCGGGGTGGGCGGCGATTCGGTCTTTGGACCGACCTGGGAGAAGCTCTTTAAGCCTGCACAGAGTGACGTCAGCCAGCCCACTTGGTGGCATCGCCACCGCCAGCCACTGCTTGATCTGATGACCGATCAAGACAGCGCCTATGTCTATCACTTGCCCACCATCGAACACGCGGCCGATCGGCTGCTGGCATTGGGCTCAATCGATCGCGTGCTGTATTCAATGAAGGCCAACCCCCACCCAGCGATACTGAAAACGCTGTTCAATCGTGGCGTTGGGATTGAAACAGTGTCCATTGAAGAGGTCAACAGAGCGCTGACCACCCTGCCCGATCTTCAAGCGGGGGATGTTTTGTATACCCCGAATTTCGCTGCACGTGAGGAATATCAACGCGCGCTGGATCTGGGCGTGAATGTCACCGTGGACAACACAACGGTTCTCGAACAGTGGGGCCAGGATTTTGCAGGACAATCCATTTTTATTCGCCTCGACCCAGGCTCGGGGCTCGGACACCACAAAATGGTGAGAACCGCGGGCAGCCATGCCAAGTTTGGCATCCCCCTGGCCGAACTCGACAAAGTGGCGCGACTCGTTCGAGCACATGACATTGAGGTGGTTGGCCTGCACGCCCACACCGGCTCGGGCATTTTGCACCCCGACAATTGGCATCGCACGCTGGAAATACTCGGCGAGGCGGCTGAGTGCTTTGGCACCGTTCGCACCATTGACTTGGGCGGTGGCTTAGGCATCCCCGATCATGACGACGCGGTTGGGCTTGACTTGGCAGCGCTCGATGCAGGGCTTGGCAAGCTTCGAGCCCAGCTGCTGGGTCAGCCTGAAATCTGGCTTGAGCCCGGTCGCTATCTTGTCGCCCACGCCGGCGCTTTGCTCGCCAAAGTCACACAGACCAAAGGCAAAGGCGATGTCCGCTATGTGGGGGTGGCCACGGGAATGAACTCATTGATCCGGCCGGCGCTGTATGGCGCCTGGCACCCCATCGCCCACTTAAACCGACTCGATGAGCAGGGCCATCATGTCTACAACGTTGTGGGGCCCATCTGTGAGACCGGTGATGTGTTGGGTTTGGATCGGTTGCTGCCCGAGTGTCATCCGGGTGATGTGTTGCTCATCGCCAACACCGGCGCCTATGGCCACGTCATGGCCTCAGAATATAATTTGCGCATGCCCGCACAAGAGCATGTATTCACCCAATAGGACAATGCCATGAGCGAGAAGTATCAAGCCTCTGACATCGAGGTTCTCCAAGGCCTCGATCCCGTCAAACGCCGTCCGGGGATGTACACAGACACCACCCGGCCGAACCACTTGGTCGCTGAGGTGGTGGATAATGCTGTCGATGAGGCCTTGGCGGGCCATGCCAAGACAATCCAGGTCAAACTGTATCGAGATGGCGCCGTGGCGGTCACCGATGATGGCCGAGGCATGCCCATTGACCCCCATCCTGAACATCAGCTGCCGGGTGTGGAATTGATTCTGACCCGACTCCATGCAGGGGGCAAGTTCTCCGGCAAAAACTACAAATTCTCCGGCGGGCTTCACGGCGTCGGCGTCTCGGTGGTCAACGCCCTGTCGAAGAAACTGATCTGTGAAATCAAACGCGATGGACACGTCCATGAGATCGCATTTAAAAATGGCCTCACCCACCAAAACCTCAAAGTCACAGGCGACGTCGGCAAGCGAAACACCGGCACGATGGTCCATTTCTGGCCGGATGCAAGTTACTTCGATTCGGGCAATGTCTCCAGACCCCAACTTCGCCACCTGCTCAAAGCCAAAGCCATCCTGTGCCCCGGCTTGGCGATTACGCTGGATGACGAGGTCGACAACAGCCAAGAGACCTGGCAATTCGATGACGGGCTGGTGGCTTACCTGCAGGCGGAGCTTGACGCGTACACCACGGTGCCTGAGACACCGTTCGTCGGTGAACTCGCCGGCGGCGACCAAGAGGCTCACTGGGCCCTGACCTGGGTGCCGGAAGGCGACCTGACCCAGGAGTCCTACGTCAATTTGATTCCCACACCGGGCGGTGGCACCCACACCAACGGCTTGCGAAGTGGGTTGATTGATGCCTTAAGAGAGTTTTGTGATATCCACAATTTACTGCCTCGCGGCCTCAAACTCTCGCCTGAGGATGTCTGGGACCGATTGAGCTTTGTGCTGTCAATCAAACTCGAGGACCCACAGTTTTCAGGTCAAACCAAAGAGCGACTGAGCTCGCGCTCCGCGGCCAGCTTCGTTTCTGGTGTCGTCAAAGATGCCTTTGCGTTGTGGTTAAATAAACACGTGGCTGAGGGCGAAGCCATCGCCAAGCTTGCCATTGAGCACGCCCTAAAGCGACAAAAAGCGCGCAAACAAGTCGCTCGAAGAAAGGTCACTCAGGGCCCTGCGCTCCCTGGCAAATTGGCCGACTGTGCATCCAATGACTTAGAAGAGACCGAACTTTTCTTGGTCGAAGGCGACTCGGCAGGCGGCAGCGCCAAACAAGCCCGAAACCGCGAGTTTCAGGCGATCATGCCGCTTCGCGGAAAAATTCTCAACACCTGGGAGACCGAGCCAGACCAAGTGCTGCGCTCTCAAGAAGTCCACGACTTGGCCACTGCCATTGGGGTTGATCCAGGCTCTGATGATCTCAGCCAACTGCGCTATGGCAAGATCATCATCTTGGCTGATGCAGACTCCGATGGCTTGCATATTGCCACGCTGCTGTCGGCGTTGTTTATTCAGCATTTCAGACCCCTGGTCGACAGCGGTCGCATCTTTGTGGCCATGCCACCTTTGTATCGAATTGATGTGGGCAAGCAGACGTTTTACGCGCTCGATGGTGAAGAGCGTCGCGGTGTCTTAGCCAGAATTGAAGCGGAGAAGATGACAGGCAAAGTCTCCGAGACGCGCTTTAAAGGCCTGGGGGAAATGAACCCCATGCAGCTTCGAGAGTCCACAATTGATCCCGACACTCGTCGGTTGGCGCAGTTTAAGATCACGGATGATCAAAAAACGCATGAACTTATGGACATGCTGCTGGCCAAAAAACGCGCCGGCGACCGTCGGCATTGGTTAGAAGACAAAGGCGATTTAGCAGATATTGCGGTCTGATCCCACCCTGGGCTTCAGGGTTCACACCGTCTTCCGAGCAATTTGCTGTAATCAGGGCCATGAATGAAGAAATGACACCACTGGACACAGCCCACATCGCTCTGCGGCCGGCTTCAGCGCTCGACGAACCTCGTCGGCGTCAGTTTCTGGGGCAATCGATCTCAGCGTTGGCGCTGTGGGGCCTGGGTGGACTCGGCTTCGGTGTCCGCCCGCGGGCATGGGCCAATGCCTTTGAGCCATTGGTCGTCGATAACGCCACATGGCGGGCGTGGCTGAGTGATGCGGCGTATGAGGTGCTCAGAGACGAAGG
>PR_CR_10_Liq_1_inCRDRAFT_1000020_pt1 | contig 78068 bp, 59 predicted proteins | sample PRCRCaboRojoPR_3_FD_10241 | JGI IMG/M metagenome (IMG submission 10241) | reverse complement strand
GAGGCCCCGGTTGCGGAAAATCGCATCATTATCTATGTCGATGCCCTCCTCATCTATGTCTGAAATGTAAAGATTGCCACGATTGACAAAGAGTGCATCGTCTTCCATGTCAATGCCATCTCCTTCCATATCAACGTGATGAATAGATAATTCTCCGCGGTTTAAAACACGGGTGTCGTTATTCATTTCTATTCCATTTCCGGTATAGTCTTCTTCACCGGTATGATGAATCTCCAGGGACCCCCAAATAACAAGGGTCGAGTAGTCATTCATATCAATGCCTTCTTCGTAAGAGTAAGCAACCGTTACCCCCCCTCGCTTCGGATGAATAGAGTGGCGTCATCATCAAGTTGAATGGACATAGATTCCGCGCCAGGTTCTGTAACCTGTACATAGGCATCACCTCCAATTAGAACGTTGTCGTATTCATCAGGAACCTGATCATATTCCCAGTTGTCCGGGTCTTCCCAGCGCCAGCCGTCTCCGTCACCGGTCCAGGTGGCTAGCCCCATTGGCTAGGGCGGTAAGGCTGCTACCTGCAAAAAATGCAAGCAGTAGCATAGTGTACATATTCGTCTTCATCAGAATTATAGATTTGAATAGGTTATAAAATGCATATTCGGTAACCACTCTTACGATGTAAGCGTGGAAAAGTTACAATTTTGATTTTCAGTTCTTGGACGTGGAGGAAAGTATTTTTTATGGAGATATTGCAAATATATACTTTTTCCTTAAATAAGAAGCCCGTTTTTAAATAAATCATGATATGGTTAGCCATTGCAAATGGGGACTAAATATATGCTGGGAATCACATTAAGCTTTAATTTTCCTAATTTCACGCAGAACAATTTTCAATCGCTTTCACTTTCTGAAAAATTCATAAACATGCCCTACACCAACTTACTGATTGATGAGCAAGATGGTATTCTCATCCTTACCCTTAACCGCCCTAAAGCCATGAATGCTCTGAATACTAAGACGATGCTGGAGTTACAGCACTTTTTTACGGAGGACGCGCCGGCACGGGAAGGGCTGAAGGGGATTATCCTTACCGGTGCCGGGGAGAAAGCCTTTGTGGCAGGAGCCGACATCAAAGAGTTTCTGGCTTTGGATACCCAAAAGGGACAGGATATGGCACAAAGAGGGCAGGATGTTTTTTTTCTGATTGAGCGCTTCCACAAGCCTGTTATCGCCCTGGTCAACGGTTTTGCGCTCGGCGGTGGTTGCGAGCTTTCCATGGCTTGTCATTTGCGCATTGCCACGGAGAATGCCCGCTTTGGTCAGCCGGAAGTTAATCTCGGTATAATTCCCGGTTATGGTGGCACGCAGCGCCTGATACAGTACCTGGGCAAAACCAAAGCCACCGAACTTCTGCTCACCGGTGACATGATTTCGGCCGATCAGGCACTGGCATGGGGCTTAGTTAATTATGTATTGCCTGCAGGGGAAGCTATGGATAAAGCCAAAGCTATTATCGGTAAGATTGCGAAAAAAGGGCCCATTGCTATCGCCAAAACCATTGAAGCCATCAATGCCTATTTTCAGTATGATGAAGATGGCTTCGGTCGTGAGGTAAAAGCCTTTGGGCAGACGACTGGTACCGAAGACTTTAAAGAAGGTGCAGCTGCTTTTATTGAGAAGCGAAGTGCAAACTTTAAAGGCAGATAAGAGCCATACCTGCTGAAGCGTCAGTGCCCGCGCTTGAGCATTGCCGGTAGCATTTCAGTTTAGGCTTTTCGGGGGGATAGTGAATACTTATTGCGAAATTTCGCTAATTTAATCCCGCCAAAGCCTTAACCAAATTGCACCGCCATGACTTTCGACTACATCATTGTAGGAGCGGGCTCCTCAGGATGCCTGCTGGCTAACCGCCTGTCTGCCCAATCTAACCAACGTGTCCTCCTGCTGGAAGCCGGTGGTGAGGATAGCGATCAATCCATCCATATTCCACTGGCCTTCAGCAAGCTTTTCCGGAGTGCCTTTGACTGGAGTGATGATTCCGTTCCTCAGGCGCATATGAACAACCGGCGGATGTACCAGCCAAGGGGGAAGGTGCTGGGGGGCAGCAGCAGCATCAATGCCATGATTTACATCCGTGGGCACCGGGCAGATTACGATCAGTGGGCGGCATTGGGCAATAGAGGCTGGAGTTACGAGGAGGTCCTTCCTTACTTTAAGCGGTTTGAGCAGAACCTGGAGTTTGATGATGCCTACCACGGTACTTCCGGGGAACTGACGGTTAGCCGGGGGCGTCATCATCACCGGTTAAGCAAGTTGATGTTGGAAGCTGCAGCCGAAGCAGGCTATCCCCTGAATCCGGATTTTAATGGGGCTGTGCAGGAAGGTTTTGGTTTCTATCAGGTGACACAGAGAGCCGGACAACGGTGCAGTGCCGCAAACGCATTTCTGGAGCCGGTACGTCACCGCAGCAACTTATTATTAACAACTAATGCAACGGCACACCGGATTCTTTGGGAAGGACGCAAGGCGGTTGGGCTGGAATACGAAGAAAACAATCAACTCGTAAAAGTTTACGCAAAACGGGAGGTCATTATTTGTGCAGGCAGCTTTAACAGTCCTCAGCTGTTAATGCTCTCAGGCGTTGGCTCCGGGGAGGAATTGCAGAAGCAGGGTATAGAAGTCGTGCATCACCTGCCGGGGGTGGGGCAAAACCTGCAGGATCATTTGCTGGCAGGCTGTGTTTATCACACTCACCTGAAAAATACCCTCGACAGCGCAGAGCGTTTCCCCTGGTCCGTCAGGCACCTGCTACAATACTTTCTTTGGAAGAGGGGTATGCTTTCCTCAAACGTAGCGGAATGCGGAGGTTTTCTTAGGAGTCAGCCCGAACTGAAAGCACCTGATTTGCAGTGGCACTTCTCCCCCGGCTATTTTCTGAGGCACGGTTTTGACAACCCGAAAACCGGCAATGGACTGGGGTTGGGGATGACGCTGATTTACCCCTACAGCCGCGGCAGGGTGCAGCTCAAAACGGCTGATCCGGAACACCGGCCGCTTATTGACCCCAACTACCTGTCCGATGAGCGCGACATTCAAACCCTGATCAGAGGCTACCGCATCACGGAGCGCATTATGGCGCAACCTGCCCTGGCACCTTACCTGAAGTCTCGTTTTATGCCTCCGCCTGAGGTGGAAACAGAACCTGCTGTAATCGACTATCTCCGCGATTGGGCACAATCCCTTTATCATCCGGTAGGGACGTGCAAAATGGGTCAGGATGAAATGTCGGTTGTGGATGAGCACTTAGCCGTCCGGGGTGTCCAAAACCTGCGAGTGGTGGATGCCAGCATTATGCCGGTTATCGTACGGGGCAATACGAATGCGCCAGCTATGATGATCGCGGAGAAGGCAGCAGATATGATACAAAAAACAATGACTTCCTGACACAAAACGAACATCGAAGTAGCCTACTCGTTCCTTAACTGAAATCAGTCACGGGAAATAATAGTATACGTTCCCTTAAGAAAACCAAAAGCAGCAGCACCATGAACAGCAGATACTTATGTGTCGTAGGCTGGGCAGTATTGCTATGCCTGGCATTAAATACCTTAAATGCTCAGCGTGTAACTTCCCAGGGGAATTTTATGATGGGAGGTACACTAGGCTTCTCTACTGCCGATTCTAATGTAAAAATTGAGGCAGATGGAGCGTCTGTAGACAATGAAGGTACCCGAAGCACTCAATTTAACATCTCGCCCCGGATCGGTTACTTCGTTACTGATAACTTTGCACTTGGTATTGGCATGGATTACACGCTCAATCGCCTGAGAGAGCCGGTCGACCTTTCTGATCCGCAAACGGATTATGAAACCGAATATGACAGTGACCTGCTTTTCGGACCATTTGGCAGGGTCTACTTCCCCATTGCTGAAGACAAAGCATTCTTCCTGCAGGCTAATTTTGGCTTCGGAAGTTCGCAGGACCGCATTCGTGTGGGGGATGACCCGCAAACTACAAGTACAGATGTGCTGGCAGCCAGCTTTGGTCCGGGCTTTACCATCTTCAGTTCGGATGGGATTGGCATTGAAGCTATTGTCAAATACAACTGGGCGCGAAGTAATGCCAGTTTCGAATATCAGGGCACACGCAACGAAACAACCACTTATACCAACCAGCTTGACTTCTCGATTGGTTTTCAGGTATACTTTACACGTCTGCGGCGCGTAGATGCTGCAGAGCCAACAGTGCAACCTGATAATGAAACTAATCCGGACAGCCGGTTTTATTAATCCTCAATCGAAAACAATCAAAACCTAATTATTATGAAATCTATTGCAGTTTCAAACCTCTTCTTCGCTATTTTACTGAGTTTCGGGCTAATCGCCTGCGGTAGCGAAAGCAATGATACCATAGACGATGCTGAAGACTCGGTAGAAAATGCCGCCAACGACTTCGCGGACAATTTCCGGTCGGATAAGGAAGAAATGAGAGCTGAAATTGACCGTGCCCGTGAAGAAGTCAACGAAGAAATTGAGGAATTGGAAGCCAATCTCGAAAACGCGTCAGCAGATGCAAGAGCAGAAATGCAGGAAGAGATTGACGAACTCAAAGCATGGAGCAACGATTTAGACCAAAAGTTCCAGAACCTTGGCAACGTCGCCAAAGATGGATGGAATGATTTCAAGACAAACGTCAACTCTACTTTAGAAGAGATTGACCGTGAATTATCAGATAACGACTAATATTTTTTAACCAAAACCAAATGATATGGGATCCACAAATGATAAAATCCGAGGCAACTGGAATGAGCTAAAAGGGAAACTTAAGGCCCAATACGGTGAGCTTACAGATAATGACCTAGCCTATCAGCAAGGCAAGGAAGAAGAGCTCATTGGCCGCATTCAGAAAAGAATCGGTGAGAGCAAAGACGAGGTGAAGCGCATCATCGATAACCTCTAAGCATTCTATGCCTCGAGTAAAAAGCAGAGCGCTGCCGCCAGTACTACAGCTTGGCGGCAGCGCTTTTTTATTGGCTCACATAGTAGTTCAGGTAGTTGCATTCCCGGATCGCCCGCTGGAAAAACCGGGTTTGCCGGTATTGCGCTTCGAGCCGCTTGAAATAAGACATATACCCCTGCGCCTGCATCTTTCCCATCACCTGCTCAAAATTGGGCGTGGAACCTGACCAGTCGTCCATGATGAACTTATCGTACCAGTAATCGGTCTGGCTTATCTCCGCGAGCGATTTCACATAAAAGACCTTTTGCTGAGCTTTGGCAGCCATAAAGCAGGCCTGAGCCGCACTTTCGGTATCCTGAGCATATTTCATGGCCTTATCATAAAAGCTTTGCGCCACCCGGCAGTCGTAGAAGCCGTCGTAAGATACGCCGCTACGGTAGTAATTCATGATCTCGTAAGCCGGGCCAAAGTAGGTCATATTGTAGTAGGCATTGCCCAGCAGGTAGTAGTCGGTGGGGCTGTTGGTCTCCTGCGCGATCTGATAAATTTCTGCCAGCTTGCGCACAAAACTATTGCGCGTAAAGGAGGCAGCGGTGGAATAAGCGCAATGCACACAGTCATTAATACTCATATTAAAGGGGTTCACCTTCAGGGGGAAATCATATGTAGCCGGTAAGCTGTCAAACAATGCCACGGCAGCCTCTAGATTTTCAGGGTCGCGCATCAGCAATCGCCCTTTGATATCGAGTACATCGTAACGCACCGCGCTCAGTGCCGCTTCCGGATTCCTAACAAAAGCAGACCACGTACTTTCATTGCCGGTGAAGTGCTTAAGGGCAAGCAGTTCCAGCTCACTGTGTGCAGGCTTGTTGATGAAAGCCAGAAGGCTGTCGACACCCGATTCTGTAGGGTCTGTTTTGGTGGAACTAAGCACTTCCCGGGCAAGCAGGCGGGCCATGATGCTTTCGCCAGCCTGCCGTTTGCGGTGGGCAAGCAGCTCCAGGATAAATTCCTGATTGTTTCGTTGGGTGGACCAGTTAGCCATAGGGTCTGCAAACAGCTCTACCAATTGAAGAGCAATGGTGTTTTCCTGCTCCTTTGACAAAGTTTTCTCCTGTCCCATCAGCTGAATGGCGAGCAGCAGTTCACCCTGAATCCGTTGGTGTGGGCCATTCAGTTCTCCGGCCTGCTCCAGGGTGATCTGCGCAGTGGGTAGCCGGCCGAGCAACAGCTCAAGGTAGCCTTTAGCAAGCGCCCAGAAGTGGTCATCCCGGTTATTGTAGTAGGCGGTGGTGGCAAATCGGAGCAACTGTCCGGCATAGTCTTCGTATTCCTCATTTTTAAGCAGGCTCTGCCCCTGTTCTATCCGCTGCATCAACTGTGCGATGGGCTGCTGCTCATAGTAGCTCAGGTTATTGCTTTCCAGCTTGTTGATCTCCCTGGCCATCACGATGCGCAGCCATTCATGGTTGCCCAGTAACCCAAAGATTGAGCGCATGTCTTCCAGCCCCAAAACATCCTGCCGGGTCCCCCGGATGAAATGCATCAGCGCCTTCTCTTTCGGATTTTGGCATTGCTTGTAGGTGGCAGCCCAGTCTTCCTCTGTGGAAATATTGAAGCTGTAGTAAGCGCTGTGGCGGCGGCTAGGGGCTTGTTCAAAGACTTTCAGAAAGTGGTAATAGCCTTCACCGTTTGCGCCGGTCTGCAGCAACAAGCCAGCGTAGTGGTCCATGGCCCAGTAACTGATCAGGTCCTTCTGTTTCAGGGGCGCAAAGTACTTTTTGTAAAACTGTATCGCTTCCTTTGCCTGGCCGGTGTAGCGGTACGCTTTTAGCAGTTGGAAAGCATATCGGTTTTTCAGGAAAGGGAACTTTTCGCGCTCCAAGGCTTCCTTCAGGCGCTGAATCAAATCTTTAGCGGCAGCCGGACTGAGCTTTTCCTGCCCCTGATACCCCCAGGTATCGGTTGGCCGGTTGGCCAGTGCTTCCATTTCCAGGGCCAGCAGCAGGTATTGTTTGGAAGCTTCCTGTTTGGGTATGGAGATGAGCGAGCCTTCAAAGAGCAGTGATTTCACCAGGACTTCCCGGCTAACATTTTCGTACCCTTCAATCCAACTGTCGTATAGCACTTTGCGGAGTGGTTCCTCCTTAAGCGGTTTTTCAAAAAACTGCTGCCAGCTTCGCAGGTTGGCATCCGGGTAGTCGGCTTCAGCCCAGATATGGTGATAATCGTCCGCGGTGTAGAAAGTAGGCTCATACTCATCACTGAAGAGCCATTCCGGCACAAACAGGTTGAAATAATGGTACGAATCATCATATGGGCCGCAGGCGCTTAGGGATTGTACGCCCAGGCTAAGGAGCAGCGAGGCGGTCAGCCAAACGCTGCGGGAGGTTTTTCGGAAATGCATTGGATAGGTTTTCGTCAAGATGGTAAAAGAGAAGGTGCTCACAGTGGTTGTCAATCTGTTTTAATTGATCGATGGCCGTTTCGAGGTCGGCTACCGTTGGAGCTTCGCAGCGTAGCTGATCGCCCCGGTTAAGATAATGATTCCCAAAATAGGCATTTTGCTGCATGCGGTACCGGTTGGGGCTGATGGCGGTTGCGGCTGACAGGGTGTCCAACTCGCGGCAGGTACCCTGATTGATGATGGCATGCAGCTCGCCAAGCCGGTACGCCAGGACCCACGAAAACATCGGCAGGGCATAATCCAGTGGCAGGTCGTATTGCATGTCGGCGGTTAGGTAAGTGGCTGCAGTTTCCGTATTGAGAATGCTGTTGGGTTCTTCAACGTTTTGCACATCTCCCATATTGTAGTACATCAGTACGCCCCGGTCTACCGGGGGCACACCAGTTTGCTCCGGATACCGCAACTGATGCAACCGGATAGTGGCAGTCAGGGTGTGGCCTTCTGCAAGCTGCCGGAACCGGTCTAAAAACCGGAAATAGGCGGCCTGTGTGGTGGGGCTCCAGTCGCAGTCGAGTTGATAAAGGGTAGGGGAGCGTTGGCTGGCTGTATTGATTTCCTGCAGGTAATTCCATACCCGTCCGGCCAGGTCTTCCGGATTGACGGCAGCCTGAAAGGTCCGGTTGGTGATGAAAACACAGGGCACGATTTCAAAGTCCTGATGGGTGGGGTCTGTAAACCGGATGGGGGCTTTGGGCACGGCCCGCCCGTTCTCGACATCCACATCCAGGTACTTGACGTAAAGCCGTTTGACCTTGTGCGCCTCCAGCCATTCCCGTTCCGTGGGGCTGAGCTCAAAAGTCGATTTCCAGTAGTAACAGCTTACCAATGGTGGGGCTGCTTCAGGCTGGCAGCTGGTCAGAAGGCTCGCGGTAAAAATAGTAATAAGCAAGAGGTAGTTTGAGCTCATAGCAGTAACATAACGCAACCAGGAGAAAGCGTTACAGGTTTTCCCAAAACGTCCAGCAATGTTCAAGGACTAGTTTGGGCATTTCGGTATGTGGGTAATGGCCGACTCCGGGCAGTAATTGAATGTCAGGGCTTCGGACAAGCTCTTTATAACGCATCGCCATATGCCTGCCGGAAATGGGGTCTGCTTCCCCAACGATGAGCCGGACCATGACCGGAGGCTCGAACATGGGCTTTACCCAGCGTTCCCGGTATTGCTCCCGCTCTTCCATATAACGGATGAGCAGGTGAAACACCCGCTGCCCGTTATTATAACGGATGAGCGACCACCACTCGTCTATTTCACGGGCGGATGGCCGGGTGTTGGGGCCAAATATTTTATCAAAATTCCGCTTTAGGGTGCTCCTGGATAAGAATGGCGTGAGCCACTGTCCAATAGGGCTCAGCAGTAGCTTTTGAATAGGGCGGGGCTGATGGGTTTCGGGAAACAGTCCGCCATTGAGCAATATAATGGATTGTATCTTCAGGGGCGCATCGCTTCCCGACTCCCGTGCGAGCAATTCCTGAGCCACGGTGTCTCCGTAGTCGTGGGCAAGCAGGTGGTACTGGGTAACGCCAATGGAATCCAGCAGCATTTCCACCATATTTGCCTGCTCTGAAATCTCATAGTCAATATCAGTGGGTTTATCAGAGTACCCAAATCCCAGGAAATCCGGAGCTACCAGGCGATACTCCAGCGCTAATTCCTCCCAGACGGATCGCCAGTCCCAGCTCGAAGTAGGGAACCCGTGCAGCAGAACCAGGGTACGGGGCTTTTCCGGGCTGGCTTCCTGGTAGAATATCCGGTAATCCTCAAATTGAAAGTACTGCCCGGATTCGTACCAATCTCTCAACTGGAACATGGGGAATTTATTTTGGGGAGGAGAACCAGGCGTAGCGTACTTGATAAAGATGTGCTACGCCCGGTGATAAACATCTATTCTTCATCATCTTCCTGCAGGTAAACATCTATAGCGATATCCTGTCCGGTATCCTGGTTTTTTCCGAGGCGGAATTCCACCCGGTCATTGACCAGCAAGTCGTTGAAGTCACAGTTCTGAACCTCAGAGTGGTGAAAAAAGAGGTTGTTCGGGGGGTAGGCAATGAAGCCAAAGCCCTCCTTGAGAGACAGAATGGTGCTGGAATGGTAAGCCCCGTCCTGAGTGATCATTGCTGCTGTTGTACTTTCTTCTTCCTCAGGCTGTTCCTGGTAGCTATTGTTATTCCCCCGGTAATCTTTCTTGGTGTAATGGTCTGTTTTGGGGACAAAAAGGTTATTGACAATATGGGAGTCCCGGGTGACCCGGTTATCAATAATCTCGTGCATGGCCAGAGGGTAGGTCACCTCTTCCAGCAGGTCCTGTGAAGTACGTGTGGACCGTTGGTTGCCATAATCATCGGTATACTCAAAATCCCAGGAAAGCACCATTACTCTTGTGCCCCGGGAATTGACCTTTCGGATGAGGGGAACGTAATCGCTATCAGAAGCAATAAGTACCAGCACATCAAATTGCTTATAGAAAACCTGCTCAAAAGCTTCGAGCGCCAGCAATACATCAATACCTTTTTCAGCCTTGCGCCCGTAGTTGTTGTTGCGCAGTGGCAGGTAATGAGTCGTTACGCCTTCAGACATCAGGATGTCGTCAAAGACACGCTCGTAGTACAGCTGCTTGCCTTTATGGCTCACCTCAGAAGCGCTCAGCCGGCCTCTGAAATAATGTGCATCGACAATTTGGCAGTGGTTAACGTTGGTGCCGTCTCCTTCGAGTTCTGCCACTTTATGGCGGATGAATTCGTGCAGCCCCTTGATGCTGATGCGGGTCTTTCGTTCGTGGACATAGTTGTAGAAATTACTGACATGGTAGAAGTAATTCCCATCGTAAAAAACGCCAATCTTAATGAGTGGTATCCCGTTGGTATTTGTCATTTACTATTGAAGTGTTTTATCTTTTCTTAAATCTATATACTTGTAATAAGTTGGTTGTTCAGGAGTTATTTTTGATGATGTATTTGTGCAATAATGGTATACTGGGAGAATATAAGGCACAATTTTTCTTATGCAGCCGCGAAAGTACGTAAAAATACTTACGCTTGAGCCTGGTATCAGGAAAGAAACACCTTTGGATGCGGTAGGTTCAATCCGCGGAGGCAACAAAAAGCAGATTTAATTGTAGTTTTGAATAGCGCGTTCTATATTAGAACAGCATTTCACTAACCTATGTACTAAAATGAGTAGAAAGAAAGGTTTTTTCCAATCGCGTAATCCTGTCATGAGCGAAAAGGCTTTCCAGAAAGCCTCTGACCAAGTCCTGGATGCCGATATGACGCAGGCAGGCACCCAAACCGACCGGATGACAGTATCCGGTGCAGTCAACAAGTCCTTATTGTTGGGCGCACTGATGGTCGCAACAGCTGTACTCAGCTACGCCGCCGCTAACCCCTTACTGATGTGGGGTGGCGCCATTGGCGGGCTTATCGTGGTGTTGATTGCCACCTTTAAGCTGGAGTATTCCCCTATTCTTGCCCCTATTTATGCGGCCCTTGAGGGGCTCTTTGTTGGTGGTATTTCAGCGGTTTATGCCAGCGCCTTTGATGGGATTATTTTTCAGGCAGTTACCCTGACCAGTGCCGTGTTTTTCCTGATGCTGTTTTTCTATAAAACAGGCATCATCAAAGTGACCCAAAAGCTGCGTAGTGGCATCATCATGGCTACGGGCGCTATTTTCGTGGTCTATATGCTGAATTTTATTCTCAGCTTCTTTGGTATTAACCTGCCTTATCTTCATGACGGAGGCATGATTGGCATCGGGATCAGCCTGCTCATTATTGGCGTGGCAGCCATGAACCTGCTGCTGGATTTCGACAATTTTGACAAGGGAGAGCAGTACGGTGCCCCAGCATACATGGAGTGGTTTTCTGCCATGGGGCTGCTGATTACGCTGGTCTGGCTTTATATTGAAATCCTTAGGCTGATTGCCATTTTCTCGTCGAATGATTAAGGCTAAAGCCTGAGGCAGTGAATAGGAGGGTGGGTTTATGTTAGTCCGGCTGTCCTAAGCATGGAAACGTGGGTAGCGTGATGGCTTCCCACGTTTTTTTTGACACTTTTTAGAGATAGGTATGAAACGAGAGGAAAGAAGCGCATTAAAATCGAAGATTGAAGCCGCAATTGTTAAAACCACTGCCGAATTAGAGCGGTTGGAAGAGGCGACCAAGCCTATTGCCCCTGAAAATGCTATAGGGAGAGTCAGCCGGATGGATGCCATCAACAACAGAGGCGTCTCTGAAGCGGCCTTACGCTCAGCAAGGCGGAAACTGACTAACCTTAAAATTGCACTAACGAAAATTGATGCGGAAAACTTTGGTATTTGCGCCCGTTGTAAGCGCCCAATTGCGCCCGCCCGCCTCATGTATATGCCAGAGAGTACCGAATGCGTCAGATGCGCAGACTGGTAAAAAAAACAGGGTCACTGTACCGAAGTACAGCACCCTGTATAACCCCAAAAAACCAAATGAAAACAATCTACATATATCTTGGTATTTCTTACTTCGGAAGTAAGAGCAGTTTAATCCCTGAAATTTACGTGTAATAAACGAAATTATTTTTACCTCCAGCTTAGGAATGAAGCCAGTTGTCTACCAAGCTACATTTTTATCGAAGGTATAAATTTCGCTCAGTAAAAGGTTAAGTTATCTTTGACAGTGTAAATGTAGTGAAAAAATAATTTTTTTAAAAACACCATCTCAATTTTAGGCAACTCTTGTTTTCTACAATCCTATCTTAGCGCTTAAATTTGAACACTTAACATCAAAAATAGAAAAAGGTTGGCGAAGGTAAAAAAAATTTTTGCTTGCAGTAATTGTGGCGCCACTTCACCAAAGTGGATTGGGAAATGCCCACATTGTGGAGAATGGAATACTTACATTGAGGAAGTGATTTCCAGAGATACCGTAACCGAATCCAAGGATAAAAGCTGGCGGACTCAGGAAAAAGCATCAAAGAGCAAGCCCGTTCCTTTACCAGATATCAAGGCAGGAGAAACCACCCGGCTAAGTACGCCTGACGCAGAGCTCAACCGCGTACTTGGCGGAGGTATTGTGCCCGGTTCCCTTGTGCTTATTGGAGGGCAACCTGGTATAGGCAAGTCCACGCTGCTTCTACAGTTGGCACTGCACGTGCCTTTTACCATATTATACATATCGGGAGAAGAAAGTGACGAGCAAATCAAAATGCGCGCAGACCGGATTGGTGGAGAAGCCAAGAACTGCTATATCCTGTCGGAAACCAATACGAGCAAGATCCTGAAACATGCCCAAAACCTGCGGCCTTCTCTGGTGATCATCGACTCTATCCAAACCCTGTCCAGCCCGCATATCGATTCCATGCCGGGCAGCGTCTCTCAGGTGAGGGAGTGTGCGGGCGAGCTTCAGCGGTTTGCAAAGGAGGAGCATATCCCGGTTTTTATCATTGGGCATATTACTAAGGAAGGTTCTATCGCCGGGCCTAAGCTTTTGGAGCATATTGTGGATGCCGTGCTACAGTTTGAGGGCGACCGAAACTATACCTACCGCATTCTGCGCACCATCAAAAACCGATTCGGCAGTACTGATGAACTGGGAATTTATGAGATGCAGGCCAGCGGGCTTCGGGAAGTTTCCAATCCTTCAGAGTTGTTGCTTTCCCAAAAGGATGAAGACCTGAGCGGTAGTGCCGTGGCCGCTACTATAGAAGGCCTGCGCCCCATGCTGATTGAAACACAGGCGTTGGTGAGCACTTCGGTATACAGCGCACCTCAACGCTCGGCTACCGGCTTTGACCTTAGGCGTTTGGGAATGCTGCTGGCTGTCCTGGAGAAGCGGGCGGGGTTGTTCTTTGCCCAAAACGATGTCTTCCTGAATATCGCCGGGGGCATACGCGTGGATGACCCTGCCATTGATTTATCGATTGTAGCGGCACTCATTTCTTCCCTGGAGGATGTTGCGATCCCAACGGATGTGTGCTTTGCGGGCGAGGTGGGGCTTTCCGGCGAAATCCGGGCCGTTAACCGGGTAGAGCAGCGTATTCAGGAAGCCAACCGGCTGGGCTTTAAGGAAATCTACATCTCAAAGTACAATACCAAAGGGTTGGACGCCGGGCGGTATGATATCGAGGTGAAAGCCGTGTCGAAAGTGCAGGAGCTATACTACGGTCTGTTTAAGTAAAAAACCCTGCTTTGATAAATCTGTTCTACGACTATGAAAACGACCGAACATCCTGTACTGCTTTTTGACGGGGTCTGCAATCTCTGCAACAGCTCCGTTCAGTTTATCATTGAACGGGACCCCGGTGCCCGTTTCCGCTTTGCTTCCCTGCAATCAGAAGAAGGGCAGGCAATGCTTAGCCGTTTTGAAAACCGCCCATCGGACCTGAGTTCGGTGGTGCTGGTGCAGAATGATCGGTTGTATGCCCGGTCGGAGGCGGCTCTCCGGGTTGCCCGGCAGCTTGGGGGCGGGTGGTCATTACTCTATGCCTTCATTGTGGTGCCCCGCCCCATACGCGATGCTGTCTATGACTGGATTGCCCGCAACCGCTACCGTTGGTTTGGGAAAAAGGATGCCTGTATGATCCCTTCGCCCGATCTTCAGTCTCGTTTCCTTTAAGCAGTGGAAGTTCTTGAAGAGCATATCGTACCACCGGGTGTTTCCCCGGTCAGGCTGAGTGACTACCTGCATCAGGTTTTTACAACCCTGCCGAGCCGGAAAGGAGGCAAAAAAGCCATTCAGCGGGGTGCTGTACTTGTGGACGGAGAACTGGCAACTACGGCTATTTGGGTGAAACCCGGTATGCACATTGTTTTGCTTGAATCGCACCTGACGCCTCCCAAAGCATTCCCTTTTCCAATCCCCGTACTCTACGAAGATGACTTCCTGGCGGTTGTGAACAAACCTCCCGGCCTCCCGGTAAGCGGCAATCATTACCGAACGCTTGTGAATGCTTTGGTCGGACAGCTACAACGTTCTCCTGTTGCTGACGCCCTGCCCTGGGGCATGCCGGTGCACCGGTTGGATGGGCCTACGTCGGGCCCGGTCGTGATTGCAAAGACCCGTTCCGCGCAAGTCAGATTGGGAAGAGCATTTGAAGAGCGTGAACTTGAAAAAGTCTATCAGGCCATAGTTTGCGGCCGTACGTCGGCTGAAGGGCGAATAGAAGAACCCTTAGATGGGAAACCCGCCCTCACTACATTCAGGAAGTTGGAAGAATGCCGCTCCCTGAATTGTGAATGGCTGTCCTGGCTGGAGCTGCACCTGCATACCGGGCGCACCCATCAGATACGGCGGCACCTGGCGCACCTGGGTACTCCTATTCTGGGCGATGACGCCTACACACCTGAAGACAAGCCGCTATTGCGCAAAAAAGGTCTTTTCCTAAGTGCAGTCTCCATTGCTTTTGATCATCCTTGTTTATCTGGTGAAGTGAGCGTGGAAGTCCCGCCGCCGGAGAAGTTTAGGGCTATGATGGAGCGGTCAGAAAGATATTTTTTAAGAAAAAATAAATAAGTTGACACATTTTGTTTATATTGCAGCATGGTACCCCACGATATACTTTGGAAAGGGCTAATAGAAGATTTGGCAGAGGGTTTTCCTACCCTTTCAAAAATCAGAATTTAGCTTTAAATTTGAAGAACAAGTCCGAGGTATCACAAAATCCAGAAAAGCTATGGGTATCGAAGAAGCGATCATACAGGAACTCAAAGCCCAGGTCATGAGGGAAGGGCGCAATACGGGTATTCAGAAAGGTCTCGAAGAAGGTCTCGAAGAAGGTCTCGAAGAAGGTCTTAAAGAAGGTCTTGAAAAAGGCAAATGGCAAAAGACACGCCTGTTTGTCTTCCGGGCAGACCGCAAAGGGGTGTCTGTAGCAGATATTGCAGAGCTCGTCGACCTGCCCGAGGAAGAAGTGGAGGCGCTCATTCAAGAAGTCAGGCTAAGCCCTCCGGAGGAACATTAGCCTACAGCGTAATCTTGTTAAATTTTCGATAGGGCAGCAGAGGCACTTAATTCGTTCGTTTATCAATAAACTAAACATCAAATTTTGAGACCACTTATGCTAACCGCTCTGCTGCTTATGGCTGCAGCCTCCGTTTCCGCTCAGCTTCGTCCAAAGATTAGTCTTTCTGCCGGGGGGAATGCTTCAAACACCCATTGGTTTAATCAATATCAATTCCTGGGTCAGACGATGCCTTCTGATGAAGCCAATTTAGCTATTGCCGGTTTTCAGGCCGGTTTGTCTGTCGAATTACCCGTTTCCTCAACCTTTGGAGTTTTAGTGGCTCCCACTTTTTCTCGAAGAGGCTTTCGCGGCAAGGAAGACTTATATGGAGTAAATTCGAGCGTGCGTCTTGATTATTTTGACCTTCCCGCACTGATCCGGTTTTACCCGGTCAATAATTTCTATGTTGAAGCGGGAGCGGCGGTCAGTTTTATGTTGAAGGCGGAATCTGTGGTGGACGGCGAACCGATCGGCAATGAAGACGTAATGGGCAGACTGTATAATGACACAGATTTATCTGCGGTGTTAGGTCTTGGCTACGCCTTTAATGATAGACTTTCAGTTAACGTGAGACTTTTTCATGGATTGCTGACTACATTAGATACTGAGTTTGCTGACCCCAATGGAGAGCCATTGCCACCTGAAGATCAGCCCAAACTCCTCAACCAATCCCCGCAGCTGAGCATCCAATACGCTATTCTAAACCCATAGCTTCAGCGCTCCGAAGCCCAATATCCTGACAGAAATTAAAGGTCCGCTACAAATCCCGAAAGTAGCGGGCCTTTAAATTTCCCCCTTTTTCCCAAAAGCCCTATTTTCGCGCATTCATTTAGGTGGCACGCTAAAAAACGAAAGATGAGCAAGCGCACAGAGATTCAAACGATACTGGAAGATTTTAAGCCCCGCATAGGGCAGGAGCTTACCGTTATGGGCTGGGTACGGGCCTTCCGTTCCAACCGTTTCATTGCCCTGAATGACGGTACGAGCATGGGCACACTGCAAGTCGTTGTGGATTTTGAGCAGATCCCGGAGGACGTGTTGAAGCAAATTTCTTTCCACGCCTGCATCAAGGCTACCGGCAAACTCGTGGAGTCACAGGGCGCGGGCCAGGATGTAGAGCTGCTGGCAGACACGGTGGAAATCCTGGGTGCTGCCAATCCGGAGGAATATCCCATGCAGCCGAAGGCCCAATCTCTGGAGTTCTTGCGCGAAAAAGCGCACTTCCGCATGCGCACTAATACTTTCAGTGCGGTATTCCGTATCCGTCACGGTATTGCCTATGCGGTGCATAAGTATTACAATGATAATGGCTATTTCTACATGCACACCCCCATCATTACGGGCAGTGATGCAGAAGGTGCCGGTGAGATGTTCCGGGTGACCAACCTGGACATCAGCAATCCGCCGCGGACAGAAGAAGGCGAAGTGGACTTCAAGGAAGACTTCTTCGAAAAGCCAACTAACCTTACGGTATCTGGTCAGCTGCAGGCGGAAATCGGTGCCCTCGCCCTAGGTAAAGTGTACACCTTCGGGCCCACTTTCCGGGCGGAAAACTCCAACACTTCCCGCCACCTGGCCGAGTTTTGGATGATTGAGCCGGAGGTTGCCTTCTACGATATTTTTGACAATATGGACCTGGCGGAGGACTTCTGCAAGTACCTCATTAACCATATCCTAGAAAACTACAGCGCAGAGCTTGAATTCCTGGATCAGCGCATTCAGAATCTGGAGAAAAATATGCCTAAAAACGAGCGCCGCGCTATGGGGCTCATCGAGACCCTGCGGTTTGTGGTGGACAACGACTTTGAGCGGATCACCTACACCGATGCGGTCAACATCCTGCGCAATTCCAAGCCTTACAAGAAAGGCAAGTTTGAGTATGATGTGGAGTGGGGCAAAGACCTGCAGGCAGAGCACGAACGCTACCTGGTGGAAAAGAAGTTCAAAAAGCCAGTCATCGTACGCGATTACCCGGCATCTATCAAAGCCTTCTACATGCGCATGAACGATGAGCAGGAAGGCGTGCCGGGCAAAACCGTAGCCGCAATGGACGTTCTATTCCCGGGCATCGGGGAGGTAATCGGTGGCTCACAGCGGGAAGAGCGGCTCGATGTACTAAAGGCACGTATGGCTGATATGAACGTGCACGAGGAAGAACTTTGGTGGTACCTCGAACTGCGCAAGTTTGGCGGTGCACCACACGCCGGCTTTGGGCTGGGCTTCGAGCGCATGGTACAGTTCATCACCGGCATGGGCAATATCCGTGACGTGATCGCTTTCCCGCGTACGCCGGGCAATGCGGAGTTCTAGAGGAAAACAGAAATAAACAAAACCGAAGGGCTGCAGCATCAAAACTGTAGCCCTTCCTGTTATTAAGTAATCTCCGGGCTGCGCTTTAGAAAAATGGCGACAACCGCTGAGGTCACTACTCCCATGATAATTGCGCCAATGCCGCCCTGCATCATGTAGGATTGCAAGTTAAAGTATTCCGCTGCGGCTTCGCGCGAGTCGTGGTAATCTACCTCCACCGAATAGGCAATGGCATTGGGGAAATACTCAGGAGAAATCAACGTGTGCGTAATCCACTGCGTCAGCGGGCTTAGCAGCGCAACGATGATACTGATAATCAGGCCGGACATAAACCCCTGTTTCCAGGTCATTTGCCCGCCCAGCTTTTGCCGCTTTTCCCGTAAAGCCAGCACGTAAATAACGATGGCAACAATCCCGAAAATATTAGTCATATAAGGGTGCTGCTCAATTTTGGGGCCATGCCACCCCATGGCCTTCTCAAAGACCATCCAGGCCAGTGCTGCCGCACAAAAGATCAGCGCCCATTTGATTTCTGTTGCGTATTTTTTCATGACTTAGGCATTTTGTACCTCCTAAGATAGGCAATACTCCATATAAAATGGGTAGAGATTTCTTAACGCAAACACCCGACTACCCTCCGTGCCAATGCATCAATCAGTTCCTCCGCCAAATCGTCGTCATCTGGCAGATCGCTGAAGTGGGTCTCTGTGATGTGCGAGGGGATAGCCCGGGTATCTCCCGAAATCTCGATTTGCTCGTCCCGGGCTTCCACCTGATCCGAAAAAGAGCAGCCCGACATGGTACACTGCCCACTCTGATTGATGATGTTCACCGATACGGAAAGGCTCGCCCGCTTGTGGTGCGTGATGTAGGCCACCGTACCGGAAACTTCTTCATAAACAGGGACTTCATAAGAATTACCGCTGGTGTCGCGTTTGGTTTCGTGGCCGGTGATGACCTCCTTGGTATGGTGGTCTTCGCTACTGTCCTCCCATTCGTCAACATCCACATCACTGAAGTTGATTCGGATGACGCAGTCTGCCTCTGCAGGATGTAAGTTATAGCTCAATTGATAAAAGTCCCCGGCAGGCCCGGCAAGGTGGTCCAGCGCCCGCTCAGTATCAAAACGGTAGAAAAAGGGCGGATCGAGTTCTACCCGGGCCTGAAGCGTTCCACCCTTACGTGCTGCTTTTAACAGGGAGTCGAGTGAGGCTTCCACCGAATTGCCGGCATATTCCTCCGCATGCCTGAAGTCAAAATAGGCTGCCTGAGCCGTGGACTTGCGGCCGGTAGTGTCAAACTCTAGCATCCTTTGCCGGCCACGGTCAAGGTAAGCCTGATAGATCAAGGGGCGGGTACGTTGGTATTCGCTTTGCAGCCCGTCCAGCTCAAATTGCAGGGTACTCTGCAGGTAGGGTAGGGCAGGGGAGAGCTGTTCTTGCAGGTCCGCATTGCGGTCGAGAGCTTCAGCCCAATCGGCAGGATCATCAGAGGCGTAAAGTTGATCACGCAGGCCGTGCTCTCGTTGCAGGATTTGCTCGGCGGACCGCCGCATCAGGATATGGAGCTCCGGGTCACCCTGACTATGCTCAAACCGGTCAAGAGCTTTTTTGAAGGCTTTGTCATACTCACCTGCTTCAAAGGCTTGTCTTGGGGATTGACAGGCGGCGAGCAATAGCAGTAGGTAAATGTATTTTTTCATACCAAGGGGTTTGGCATTGAAAATACGAACCACTGAGCATAGCATGACCCGCTCTCGCCTACTTTAGCGTGGTTTTAACGGTTGTCAGGGGGCTTTTATGAAGCGCTTAACGTTTTGCGTATCCCCATGCAGCCAGACAATAGCGTACAGCCCTGCCGGCAATTGCTCCAGCGCAAACCGGTGCTTTAGCGTACCGGGGCTTAAGGTGCTGCGCCTGAGTATTTGTCCATTGGAATGATAAAGCAGAAGCTCGCTACCGGTATCCAGGCCGGAAGGCAGCGTGATGTCCACCCAATGTTCCGCCGGGTTAGGGGAGACTCGCCAGCTGGGTTCGGGCGGCGCTCCCTTGTGGATATCTAGATTGGTGCAGAGCAGATTATCCTGATAAGTATGCTCCGTCGGTGCGCCATGGGCTGTAGCCCAAAAGCAGAGCTCGTAGGGGGGCTCCAGATCCTGTAGTAAGAACTGCATTTCTTCGTTAATGTTAAGTGTCGCGCTGCCTCCGGGCGGGATCGTCACTTCTTCGAATGGAAACCAAAAGCCAAATACCGTTCCACACGGGTCTCTGAAATCGCCGCAAGTCCGTCTTCGGGTGCTTACGGACACACCGGAAACAGGAACACTTCCTTTATTAAGGACTTCAATACTGAAACCGCTGAGCGTCACAATGCCAAAGGAGCCGTCTTCACCATAGCAAATAATAGGAGGTTCCAAAATAGAGTACTCGCCCGACCATGTAATATTATGGATAGCAATATCGGCATCTGTCTCGGCAGTCGCAAAATCCTCTAAAGGTATGGTTCTAAAGGCGATTAGATTGGCCGCGCCTCCATTAGGCATAGAAGCTGGGCGGGATAGTGGAGGAAAGCGCCCGCCATCTGGAATAAGCCGGTCGCCTAATAGTGCAATCGTGCCCTCCTGTATTGCAACATCCCACAAATAAGCATCCCAGGGAAGGAGAAAGTTCTCCCAGGTGTTCAGATCTGCAGAACGCTTTTGCATCCAGGTCCGGTTACTGGCATCCATCCCAAACAGGTAGTAATGCCCTTCATAGTATTGAATGTGCTGGTATTCGACGCCAGACCAGACGATCTCTTTGCTCTGCGATTTGGTAAAGGGATACTCAGAAGTCCAAATCGTACTGTCAATAATTGCGCAAATTTGTGGCCCGCTGGCGTGGAAATCGCGAATAGCTACATAGTCCGGTGAAGAGAAACCTTCCAATTCCCAATGAGGGCTGGGAGATAGCAAGTCTTCTCTGTAGATTCTTCTGTGGAGCCTGACTGGGTATGGTGGAATAAAGCTCCTGGTATGAAACCATACTATAGAATCACCGTTGCTTTTGATGTCTCTTGCAAGTGTAGGATAATTGCTGTGCTTGATGTTTAGTGCCGAGTCCAGCAGTATTGTGCCCTGCAAGCCATTTGTGACAAAATGGCCCTCGGGAAGTCCGGCGATGTGGTATACCGAATGGGGGGCTTCTCCGTTTTGCAACAGCTTTATTTGCTCCCCGTTTGAATTGAAAGTAGCTATTGCACTATCGGTATAAAAGTCACATGACCCCTGTGATCCTGACCATGCTAGTTGCCCCTTGCCATTTACAGCGGCATTGTACAAGCCATTAGCGCTCGTCCAGTTTGTGTATTGTTCCCGCTGAATACCAGAATCATTAATCAATGCTGCGTAACCACCAGATTCATACCGTTTGTTATTATAGGTTTTGGCTATAACAAACCATTCCCCATCATAAGGGATAATCTCAGCAGGCTGACAATAAAAAGAAGGCTGCCAGCTCAGGTCCACATACTGAGCGGAAAGTTTGCAGGAAACCAACAGCAGCACAGGTAGAAAATAGCGCATGTTTTTTACCCTCAAAATAGGCAAATCTTTTCACTGTACCGCTCTGACTTGCTGAGCAAGCCGCCTTAATGGGCAGAAGGGCATTGTGAAAGATTAAGCATTCGTTGCGGTTGGTTTCGGCATCGCCTGCTCCAATATCCACGCAAACCCCATCACCAGTATGCACCCAATCAGATTCAGCCATAGGTAGGCGATGTTGATGATCTCCATGGAGTTGAGGGTGAAGATGATCAGTACGATGGCTTCTGCGATCAGCGCGCCGATGAAGACCGCCCGCCCGCCTACTTTTTTCATAAAGAAGGCCACCACAAAAATACCCAGAATGGCTCCGTAGAAAAGGGAGCCGATGATATTAACCGCCTGAATGAGGTTTTCAAACAGATTGGCAGTAGCCGCAAAAACCAGTGCAATGCCGCCCCAAACTGCCGTAAAGGCTTTGGATGCATTCAGGTAGTGCCGGTCGGTTTTGTCTTTGGCAAAGCTGCGCCGGTAGAGGTCAACCACCGTAGTCGTAGCCAGGGCGTTCAGCTCAGAAGCCGTGGAGGACATGGCCGCCGAAAAGATAACGGCAAGCAGCAGCCCGACCAGCCCCACCGGTAGATACTCCGTGACGAAAGTGATAAAGACGTAATCGGTGTCCTTGATCTTGGAAGCCGGGTCGGCCTGCAGAATGAGGTCCTTCGTGGCTTCACGCAATTCGCTGTCGGTTTCCCGCAAAGTGGACAACCGCTGCTGAATCTCGGAAATGGCGGGCTCGTCGTTTTGGTCAATGGCACCCATAAGCGCCCGTACTTCTTCCTGTTGGGTTAGGAAAAGGGTGTTGTGTTGCGCCTGCAGGTTAGCGAGGTCGTCGGCATATTCGGTATTTTCCAGCTTTTCCAGATTGGCCGAATTGAAGTGGATGGGCGGCTGATTAAACTGGAAGAATACAAATACCAGTATGCCCACGAAAAGCACCAGAAACTGCATGGGCACTTTTAGAATACCATTGAAAAGCAGCCCCAGCCGACTTTCATTCAGCGATTTGCCGCTGAGGTAGCGCTGTACCTGCGACTGATCCGTACCGAAGTAGGACAGGAACAGGAATACCCCGCCCAGCATGCCCGACCAAAAGTTATACCGGTTGGACAGGTCAAATTCAAAGTCAACAACATTGAGCTTGCCCATTTTGCCAGCTACGCCCACCGCATCGCTAAAACCAACGTCCGGAGGTAACTGGAAAATCAAAATCATCGCCGCGATAAACATGCCTGACAGGATGACGATCATCTGCTGTTTTTGGGTCACGCTCACGGCCTTGGTACCCCCCAGCATGGTGTAAAAAATGACCAGCGCCCCAATAAACAGGACAGTCCACCGCAGGCTCCAGCCCAAAATAGTAGACAGGATGATGGCCGGCGCGTAGATGGTCAGCCCGGCTGCCAGCCCCCGTTGGATGAGGAAAAGAACGGCCGTAAGCGTCCGGGTACGCAGGTCAAAACGCCCTTCCAGGTACTCATAGGCGGTATAGACCTTGAGCCGGTAATAAATGGGCAATACGAAAACACACAAAATCACCATGGCCACCGGCAGCCCGAAGTAGAACTGCGCAAAACGCATCCCGTCCTCATAGGCCTGACCGGGTGTGGATAAAAAGGTGATTGCGCTGGCCTGAGTAGCCATGACCGAGAGCCCGATCGTCCACCACGGCAGGTCGCGGTCGCCCAACAGATAGCTTTGTACGTTGTCAACCTTTCGGGTGTACCATACTCCGTAAGCCACGATACTCAGCAGCGTGCCCAGCATTATTATCCAGTCCAGTGTTTCCATGTGCGCTTTGGTTAGTCTTTTTTAGTGAGGATGGGCAACAGGTCGTGCCCTGTTGGCAGGCAACTGCCTTAGGAATAAGCTTGTGTAAACCAGTAGAATAAGGTGATAATGATGGCGTGTAGGATGAGCACAAACAGGTACATCCGGTTCCAGGTCTTCAGGATAGGCGGTGGCCCGTCATCGGGCAAAGGTTGCGGGTCTTGTTGGTCAGGCATGGCCATACGATTGATCTTTAGGTTCTGAACGGCTAAAATAGAAGGATATGCCGGAATGGACAATTTTGATTCCGGATTGTTGCGTCGTGGTTTAGCATTCCGGTATTGGAACTGTTTTGCCAATTTTTTAGTTTTATTGGCAAAATGAAGATTATGGAAGTCAAAATAGACAAGTTTGGGCGCATTCTGATCCCTAAAAAAGTCCGGGAGGAACTGGGGTTGAAGGCTGGGCAATATCTGGAAATAGGGCAGGTGAACGAGCAGGAGGGAATTTACCTTAAAAAGCAGCCGGCAGCAGCACCGCAATTAACACATTCTGCTGAAGGCTTCCCGTTTTTTTTATTTGAAGAAAGCCTGGACCAAGAGGACGTCCCTGATGCTGCAAGCCTGATTAAGATCTCACGCGAGGAAAGAGACCAAAAAATAATGGGCTTATGATCAGGCATTATTTTGATACTTCTGTTTTGATTCCGGCATTGGTTTCGGCACACCCTCAGCATAAAGCAAGTCTTCAGTTGATGGACAATGCGCTAAGCAGTGGAGTAGGTGTTACCTCAGTTACACATACCTATGCCGAATTGTATTCCAACCTGACAAAGCTGCCCAAAGGCTTGGCGATTCCACCGGATTTGGCCTTCCAGTTGATCACAAAAGAGATCGGGGCTATTTTTGAAATTGTTGAATTGGCCAGGTCTGACTACGAAGCCGCCCTCCAACGCTGCGCCCAAAAGGGACTGGTTAGCGGAGTGATTTACGATGCCCTGCACCTGCAGGCGGCTTTAAAGGCTGAGGTGTCCGTTTTGTACACTCATAATTTTTCCGATTTCGAACGCCTGCTCAATCCTGCCGATAAAATTGAACTGAAAGCTGTACCTTAGGAGCCGGCTAATTCCTATTCTTATGCAAATCCGATGGCTCCTCCTGGTCGTAATGTTGATGCTGGCTGTTGCCGCGATGGCGCAGACCGCCTATACGATTGAGAACCTTCCCAATCCCAAGGACAACGGTAGCGGCTATGTCAGTGACCCTGATGGCATCCTCAACGCACAAGACCGAAGTACACTCAATGCCCTTTGCAGTCAGCTGGAACAGAACAGCACTGCTCAGGTGGCCATTGTTATCGTCAATTCCATCGGGCAGGAAAATCCAAAGGACTTTGCCACCCGCTTGTTCAACCACTGGGGCATCGGGCAGGCAGATGTAGACAACGGGCTTCTCGTCTTTTCGGTAATGGACCAGCGACGTACGGAGTTTGAGACGGGCTACGGGCTCGAAGGTGTCCTGCCGGATGTGATCTGTTACCGGATTGGTATGCAGGAGTTGGTGCCTTACTTCCGGGAGGGTAACTATGGCGCAGGGCTTATTGCTGCCACGCAGCGTATCAAAGAAACACTGGAAAACCCCGAGACGATTGAGGAAATCCGCTCCAGCGGGCAGCCCCGGCAAATGATTGACGGGGTGCCGGATGGCCTGGTATGGTATGCCGTGATTGACGCGCTGTTTGTCCTTTTTCTAATCATCTGGCTCATCTATACCAATTACAGTAAGCAGGAACTGTATGACCGCTTCATGATGGTGCGCAAAGTACACAGCTGGATTTTTATACTCTTGTTCCCACTTCCCTATGCCTTGTTCTACCCCCTCCTCAGCCGGCATCTGAAGAAGCTCCGCAATCAGCCCCGCTATGGCCGCAAAACCGGCGCCATTATGCACAAGCTGCACGAAGTTGAAGATGACCGCTATTTGGAATTGGGACAGGTGGTAGAGGAGCATCTGGGCTCGGTCGACTACGATGTCTGGATCACCGAGGACGAGGAGGATATTCTCATTTTACCCTACAAGAAACGGTGGAGTAAATACAAAGCCTGCCCGAAGTGCCAGTTCAGGACTTATGCGCTATCCGATACCAATGTGCTGCGCAGTGCGACCTATAGCCACTCCGGCAAGAAGGAAGTCATCCACACCTGCAAAAACTGCAACTACCGCAACCGGCGCATCGTGGTCATTCCCAAGAAAACCCGTTCTTCCGGTGGCGGCGGCTCCTTTGGCGGTGGCGGCGGTAGCTCTTTTGGTGGCGGCCGTTCCGGTGGCGGAGGGGCAGGCGTGAGTTGGTAATGCACACTTAACAATTCCACAACATCTTTTTACCGAAAGGCGTATTATATTGGTCCGAGAACTCAAAACCAAAATGCATGACCCGGGCTAAGTACCTTATCTGCTTTATTCTGCTGCTTTCGGCAGTATCCTTATTTTCTCAAACCCTGACCCTGTCTGTCGCCAAAGACCGCCTGCAGTCTGAGGACCTCAAAGCCATCATGGTGAGCAATCAGTACGGGGTGCTCCGCTACTTTACTTTCGCCGGGCAATTGCCCAAAGATTCGGCACATACTTTTCAGGTGCGGCAGCGGGTAGGGGAGACCCTGGCGCTTACCTTGGTAGAGGAAGTGGAAGACCAGGGGTACTACAGTTTTGAGAATACCACCTATATCGGGCTCAGCAATGGTGCCGTGATTGGAAGGGCAATGGCACCGAAGAAAGCCCCGAATTACCGCAATTTCAACGTGCGTGTAGCTGATGTGGAAGGGGTGGAAGAATTTCAGTTGTTTGGCCCGCTGTCCCGCCGGCCGGAGTACCGAGTAAGCCGTGGCGTGCTCAATATTAGTGCCAAACTCGAAGACAATGCCGGTATTTTTGCCGTGATGCGCCTGCCGGGCGAAAACCTCCTGCGCCACTTTACCAGCCCCATGACGGCTGACAATAACTTCGAGCTGTCCCGGGAGGGCCTGGGCAAAACCGTCTACATGGGCAAAATTGCCATGCCCTATAAAACCGAATGGCAGGGCACGGTCAAAGGGATGCTGGACGGGTATGAGTTCCACTTGTTTAATAGTGCCCAGAAGCAGATCGGAGCAACAGATACCATCCCCTTCTTTGTGCCAGGCGGGGTGCAATTTGACTCCCTCAGCCTGTTCCTGTCCGACATCAACAATAAAGGTATCGCACTCTACGGTACCTACAAGGAGGCACTGCCGGGCAGGATTGATACATTCAGCTTTGAGCCCTCCTTCCTCCGTTCGGAAAGCAAAAGCTTTACCTTTGCTGCGGGCAGCGACGAAGGGCAGCACTATGCCATTTCCTATTACTACAGCCTGGGGCAGGGCCGCCCTCTTGCAAGCTGGCACCTCTGGGGCAAAATGGAAGGCATGGACCAGGTAGACTTTATCCTGCCTGATATCCCGGAGGAGCTGTATGAGATCATCCCTGAACTGGCGGAAATCGCCTCGCCGATTGCCATTGATAAGAATAGTTTTTACTGTACGCAGTACTGTGATGATTATAACTTCAGTGCCCGCCCGGCTCTGCTGGAAAACCCTAAGTGGCGCATGCGGCATGGGATGGTGGCTCGCCGTAAATTAAAGGAGTTGGAGGAGTAGTATTAGAATTCATGCTGCTAGACATTTTTTCAAAAGAGATTGATTTTTCAGCCTCCGCACACCCCCTAGCCCCCTAAAGACGGGAACTCTAGCGCGCAAAAATCAATCCCTTTTGGTCATAAAACCATTTTGTCTAGCGGTTTGATTAGAACTTCACCCCTTGGTAAAGGGTCTGAAAGTCCAGGTATCCCTTATCTAATACAGGAATTTGATCGTCTCCATTTGCAAATTCGCTAATCACCCATTGGTTGTTGTCTGTTGTACGGGCATAACTCAGGACTTGTGGTTTCATGCTGTTAAAATACAGTACTTGCTGCAGGGCAGGGATGTGTTTGTAGCGCATGAATTTCTGTCCCACGTCAAAGTTTAAGGTACTGGCAGACAGGATTTCTACCAGCAAAACCGGATTGGTGATAGCCGACATGTTTCCATTTAGAAATCTGCGTTCAGCTTCTCCCCGCACCACGGTGACGTCTGCATTAAAATATCGTTTCGCCTCATCCGGCGTAGATATGGCAAGGTTGCTACCAAAGATATCGTATTCAGCCAGACCCAGCAGTTGTGTTAGCAAATGCCCGATACGGATGACTAATTTCTCGTGGGCCTCGGTTCCGTATCCCATAAATGAAATGATTTGCCCATCGTCGTACTGCATTGGATACTCGCTCTCCGCTACAGCATCGAGAAAGGCGTCCCAGCTTGCCTCTACACGTAACTCTTGTCCGTATTGGGCGCGTTCTTCCAGTGTTGTGGGTATTGAAGTGGACAGTAACGTAGGCATGGTAATAGTTGAAAATTAGATACCAATATAGGCAAAAAAACAGTGCTTTGCCACCCTTTGATTTGAAGAATGGACAAATATCGACGGGGAAGTTCCTATCTGTAAAACTTAATCCAGCGCCACTGTGTTGTTGCAAAAGTCCGTTAGAATAAGCTTTAGACTATGGCAATAACCACTTCTCTTACGCCCAAAACCATTGCCGGCGATCCGCTTCAGGTACAGATTTATACCCTGCGCAATGGCATGACTCTATTCCTTTCCGTCAATCCGGAGGAGCCGCGTATTCACACCAATATCGTTGTACGTGCGGGCTCCAAGCAGGATCCGGCTGATGCCACAGGCCTGGCTCACTACATGGAGCATATGCTCTTCAAAGGAACAAGCCGCATCGGTGCCCTGGACTGGGCACAGGAGTCGAAGTTTCTGGAGCAGATTTCAGACCTGTACGAACAGCACCGTGCTACCCGCGATCCGGAGGCACGCCGTGCGATCTATCAGGAAATCGACCGCTTGTCTAACGAAGCGGCAAAGCTTGTTGCCCCCAATGAATACGATCTGCTATCAGGCGCCATCGGTGCCAAGGATACCAATGCTTACACCTCCGTAGACCAAACGGTTTACATCAACAATATACCGTCCAATGAATTGCAGCGTTGGATGCGCCTGGAATCTGAGCGCTTCCGTATGATGGCGCTGCGCCTCTTCCATACCGAACTGGAAACAGTGTATGAGGAGTTCAATATCGGGCAGGATCAGGATAACCGAAAGGTGAACAAGATGATCCGGGAGGCCTTGTTTCCCAACCACCCCTACGGTACGCAGACAACGATCGGTTCTGCCGAGCATCTGCGCAGCCCTTCCCAAAAGAAAATACAGGAATTTTTCCGCACCTACTATGTGCCGAATAATATGGCGCTCATCCTGTCCGGTGACTTTGAGCCGGAGGAGGCCGTAGCGCTTGCGGAAGCTCACTTCGGAGGATTTAAGCCCGGTGCCGTTCCTCCGTTCAGCTACGAGCCGGCCCCACTGATTAAGGAGCCGGTTAGGCTGGAGGTCTGGGGGCAGGAAGCTCCCTTTGTGGATATCGCCTGGCGCTTTCAGGGCGCTGCTTCAGATGACCCCATGATGCTGTTGCTCATTCAGAACTTGCTGCACAACTATCAGGCAGGGCTGCTCGACCTCAACCTCAATCAGCAGCAGCGGGTCCTCGATGGGAGTGCCTGGTCCTGGCAGTTTCAGGACTACACTGCCCTCGGACTGGTGGCCCGCCCACGGGAAGGGCAAACCATGGAAGAAGTTGAAGCCTTGCTCATGGGAGAGGTACAACGCCTTCGGGAGGGCGACTTTGCGGATTGGATGCTGGAAGCAGCCATTAAAGATATCCGGCTGAGGGAGGTCAAGCTTACCGAGAGCAACCGCGGCCGCGTAGACCTCATCACGCAAGCCTTTGTCTTGGGCGTCGACTGGGGGCGGATGGTCAGCCGGTTCGACTGGTGGGAGAAGGTGACCAAAGCGGATGTGATGGAATTTGCGCAAACCAATCTGGGCGACAACCGGGTGGTGGTCTACAAGCAGCAGGGCGATGACCCCGACGTCATCAAGGTGGAAAAGCCGCCCATCAATGCCGTGCAGCTGGAACGCAACCGCCTGTCGGAATATGCACAGGACTTCCTTTCGGTAGAAACGCCGCCAATGCCACCGGTATTTGCGGATTTTGAAGCGGGCATTCAGCAAGTCGAGCTGCAGCCGGGGCTTCGCCTGGAATATGTCCACAATTACCGCAATGAGCTGTTCCGCCTGGACTACGTCTTTGAGCTTAACAAGCTTTCTGACCGCACCCTGTCAATGGCGATCGCCTACCTGCCCTACCTTGGCACCTCCCGATACAGTGCAGCCGAGTTGCAGCGGCAGTTCTTCCGCCTGGGCTTATCCTTCGATGTGCACGTCAATAATGACTACACCTATCTGACGATCAGCGGGCTGAGCGCGTCAATGTCTGAGGGCATCCGTCTCATGGAGCATGTGATGGCCAACCTGCAGCCCGATGAGCAGGCACTGGCAAACATGAAAGCTGATGTGCTCAAGCGGCGGGAGCATGCCAAGCAAAACCGCAACTTTGTCCTGCGCCGGGCGCTGGGTAGCTATGCCCGTTATGGTGCCGACTCGCCCTTCCGCTACCGTCTCGAGGAGGCGGAGGTTCGTGCGCTAACTTCGGAGGAACTGATTCAGCGGCTCAAAGGTCTGAGCAATTACGAGCATACCGTGCATTATTATGGTCCAAACCCAGTCAAGGAAGTTGCTGCCGCGATTCAGCAGTACCACAAGCGGGCGGATCAGTTGAAGCCGGTACCGGAGAGCAGGTCCTTTGAACAGCCCCATACATCAGAAAACGAAGTGCTTTTCCTCGATTTCCCAATTGTACAGGCCGATGTGATGCTGATTTCCCGGGGCACGCCTCACTTCAGCCTCGATGAATTTCAACTCAGCGAGTGGTACAATGAGTACTTTGGCTACGGCTTGTCGAGTATTGTCTTTCAGGAAATCCGGGAGTCGCGTGCACTGGCCTACTCCTCTTTTGCCTACTACAGTTCGCCCGACCGCCTGGACCAACCGCACTATTTGCAGGCCTATCTGGGCACGCAGCCCGACAAGCTACAGGAAGGCATCCCCGCGCTGACTGGCATCTTGCAGGATATGCCCGTGCTGAAAGGGCAGGCGATGCAGGCCCGGCATTCCATTCTGCGCCGTATCGAAAGCGAGCGTATCGTGCCCGGCCGCTACTTTTGGGAGTCACTGACCGCCCGCCGACTGGGCTTCGAAAAGGATATGCGGGAAGATTTGTATCAACGGCTACAGCGCAGTGAACTGCCTGACCTGCTCCGTTTCCATCAGGAGTACGTTCGGGACCGGGCCTACAAGCATGTGGTATTAGGAAGTGCCGACCGCATGGATTGGGCGGCACTGGAACAGGTAGGGCCCGTTCGTAAGTTGAGCATGGAGGAGGTATTTGGGTATTGATCCTTAAGTTTTTCCTGTTTGGGCCTACCCAAATAAATACTCAATATCTCCTTTCGAGAACTTCGCCTTCTCCACATCCCCGATGATGTCTTCCGCCAGTTTGGACTTTTTCTCCTGAAGGCGGAGGATTTTCTCCTCGATGGTGTCTTTAGTGATGAATTTGATGGCAATCACATGCTTGTCTTGCCCGATCCGGTGCGCCCGGGCGATGGCCTGTTGCTCCGTCGTTGGGTTCCACCAGGGGTCAAGGATGAAGACATAGTCTGCGGCAGTGAGGTTAAGCCCGGTACCCCCGCTCTTGATGGAAATGAGGAACGGCTGCACCTCGGGTTTTTCCATGAAGGACTGAATGGCCCGCTCCCGCTCTTTGCTGCTTTGACTGCCGGTAAGCCAGGCGTAAGGCTGTTGGTGCCCTTCGAATTCCTGCCGGTAAAGTTCCAGGTGTTGTACGAAGGAGCTGAAGATGAGTACTTTGTGCCCGCCCTTTTGAATGGTTTCCCAGTGCTCCAGTACGTCCTCAAACTTCCCGCTGCCTTTGGCGTAAGCCTCCACCGCCATTTTGGGATGGTTGGCAATTTGCCGCATCTTGGTCAGCGATTGGAGCACTTTAAAGCGGAACTGCGGATTGTCGGCATCGTAGTTTTCCAGCAGGTAGTTACGGGCCGCTGATTTTTCGCGTTCGTACAGGCGCTTTTGTTCAGCGGTCATCTCGCAGTAGAACACCTGCGTGCTCAGCGGTGGCAGGTCTTTAGCCACTTCCTCCTTGGTCCGCCGCAGCAGGTAAGGCTGCACCAGCCGCCGGAGCTGATTTTTCTTATCCTCGTCCTGAAGGCGTTCAATCGGGCGGATGAACTCCTTTTTGAAAAAGTTGAAACTGCCCAGCAGGTTGGGATTGATGAACTGCATCTGCGCCCAGAGGTCTGACAGCGAATTCTCAATCGGTGTGCCGCTGAGCGATAGCTTGTGCAGGCCTTCCAGCTGATTGATGGCTTTGAAGACCTTGCTGTCCTTGTTTTTGATGTACTGGCTTTCGTCCAGCACGATGTACTCAAATTCCATCTGCTTCAGCACCTCCACATCGCGCAGGGCCGTTTGGTAGGTGGTGAGGATGACATCGAAGCGGGACAGCAGGCGGATATCTTTGTAGCGCTTTTGCCCGGTATGCCGGTACACCTGCAGGGTAGGGGCGAACTTCTTAATCTCGGCCTCCCAGTTGAACACCAGCGATGCCGGCAAGATGACCAGAGACTGCAACGGCTTAAGCGTATCGTGGTCGTCGGGGGCTGCGAAAAGGCCAAGCTGAGCGCCGGTATCCGTGTTGCTTTGCGTTTTGGCTTCCTGTTGACGCTGTGCCCGCTGCGACTTGGCATGGAGGAGTACCGTGATGGTCTGCAGGGTTTTGCCCAGCCCCATGTCGTCGGCCAGGCAGCCACCGAGCTGACTTTCGTAAAGGCCTACCAGCCATCTTGCCCCTTCCAGCTGATAAGGGCGGAGTGATGCTTTAAGCTGATTGCTGGGTATGAAATCCACGGCCAGTTGGCGTTCTTCGGCTACCTCATCGCCGGCGCTGATGCCAATTTCCTGGAGAAGGGTGAAGTGGCTTTTGGCCAGCCGCATCTGGTCTTTGTCTTTTTTGCCAAACTGAAACAGCCCCTTGTAGCGGGCCATCCACTCCTGCGGGATGAGAAAGAACTGCCCATCGGGCAAAGGGAAAAGCCGTATCCCGTCGCGGATGTACTTGGCCAGCTTCATAAAGGGGAAGGTGTGCGCCCCAACCGTTACCTGACCTTTGAGGTCGAACCAGTCGTTATCCTGATCGGCTATCAGCTCCACCTTGGGTGGGTGCAGGTAAAGTGCCTTGCCCTCCGCTGATGGTAGTTTTAGCGTAAAGCCTTCAGCCTCCAGTGTAGCACGGTTCGCGCTGATCCATTCCAAGAGGGCGTAGCGGTCTTCATGGGCTTCTGTAAGTACAAAATGCTGATGCGCGTTGACCTCCAGCCCCTGTTTTTTTAGCTTCTCTACAAAAGCAGCCTCTGCTTCCCGTTGACGGAGCGCCTGCAGGATGCGCACCTCGTCCCCCTCATCGAATTCGAGGCTTGTACGTTTGTCCTTCGGGTCACTCCAAGTGAACGTACTGCCGGGATAAGCCATTTGTACCGAAAGCACCCATTGTCCGGAGAAGAGGTCCTGTACAGGCTCAAGGATGCAGGCTTGCAGCTCCTCGTGCTGCTGTACCTCGAAGCCTTCTGCCTCGATTTCCGATTTAGCGGCTACTTTCAGGATGAACTTCTGGAAATAGGTCTTGACTGCTTTGCGGGGGATATGCACCTCTTCCTTTTTTTGAAAAGGCAGCACCATATTGCCGTTGATAGCAGGGGCACGGTACAGTTTGTAGTCCACAAAGAGCCAGGCCGGGTGGTTGGTAATCGGCACCACATCGCGGGAGCCAATCGCCCAGGCCCCGTCACGGTCAGCCAGTTGCAGGCGGTAGTGGACACCCGCTTCTTCCCGTTTGAAAAACAGCTGAGGCTCCAGAGGCTCCAGCCCGGTTTCGATGACAAAATCTTTGGCCAGCACGGTGCGCTCTACCTGCCAGGTCACAGGGAGCCCTTCGGCATTGGCACGCTCCAGGAGTTCCGCCAGGCGGGTGTGTACGTATTTGTAAATGGGCCCCGCCAGGTCGCGGTCCGCCAGGAGTGTTTCCAGCGTCGGTTTGCTCCGTTTGTTGGGCCGGAATTTTTCCGCCAACAGCTTGGGCTGTAGTTGTTCGATGAGGTCAAAGAGGCGGTCGCGGGTAGGCGTTAGCTCCAGCTCAAAGCTCCCGATGGTCTCCTTGAGCGCCTTCTGCTTGATGTGCGCGAGGAAGCCTTCCTGATCTTCACTGACGATATAGGCGGTAGGGAGGTAGAGCTTCTCCGCAAAATGGTAAATATCATACACCACATGGTGCGTGGCGCGCTGTGTATCGGTTTTGAATAACTGCATGTTTGCGACTCCTGTACAGAAGGCGGGTACTCGTCGACGCTGCGCCTTCCCTTTACTTTGATTTTATCTGAACTGACAAATGTAGGGAAAAAAATGCGGGTATTGAGAACGGAGCTGCTGTTTGGGGAACCAAAATTAACATAGGCTTAATCTGCATTCCTGTGGGATAATACGTAAAATCAGGATATTGACATTGTGTATTACAAATGCATCTTGACACAGACGGGCAGCGCGTAGCCCAATTTGATCTAATAGTGACCGACCGCTTCTTAGAGGCGGATTTGAGCACTTACCCGAAAGGGCTTTACATTGCTGTGGTTCATTTGATAGACGGCAGCACCCAAAGCGTAAAGGTCATTAAGTAATTGCTTCAAAAAAGAAGCCATGCTGCTTGAGGTTTTCAGGTGGCATGGCTTTTCTAATATACGAATCATGCGGTATTTTATTGGTTGTTTACTTTTGTTCGGTAGCCCTTTTCTATATGCCCAATTACACGACTACAATTGGATGATGGGATACAGCGGTGGGGAAGGCACAGATACTACGAATGAGTTTGGGCTGATGTGGTGGAGGTTTGAGGATGAAAGTCTTCAAATACTGGATCATCAGCATGAAGGGCAAGCATATTTTTGGGAAAACAATACTACGTTCAGTGATAGTACAGGGCACTTGTTTTGTTATTATGATGGGAAAGACCTATACAATAAAGGCCACATGAAAATGGATGGTGGCATGGATTGGCATGAAAGCCCCTATGGAACAGGCAGGATAGCGCCTCAGAACGGACTTATATTTCCTTCTTTTCATGAGGACAGCTTGATCGTGTTTATCAATTCTCAGCATTATTCATACGACTTAGGCACCTTCAATCAAATTGCGGGGCAAGATTTGTTTTTTTCTAAAATAAATACGACAGAAAATAATGGTTTGGGGGAAGTCGTGGTCAGAAAGGAAAAAGTGCTGTTAGATACCTTAGATTATGGCAAGCTTAGTGCCTGCCGCCACGCCAATGGCCGGGATTGGTGGATAATTGTAGCCAGGTATACTTTTAATGAATTTCACCGCTTTCTTTTGACCCCAACCGGGCTTGAGTGGGTGGGCACCCAGGAAATTGGAGATCAAATAATGATTGGGGTAGGCCAGGCCTTTTTTACACCGGATGGCGATAAACATATACGGTATAACAGTGTAGGGGGAGGAGAGCAGGACAATCTGTCCGTTTTTGATTTTGACCGCTGCACAGGTTTGCTCAGCAATCCTCGTCAGGAAGCTTTTGATAAAGTAGGCTTCGGGGGAGGGGCCGCAGTTGGAGCAGGCTCAAGGTATTTATATATTGGGTCAGGCATCTACCTTTATCAATATGACCTTTGGGCAGCAGATATCCTTTCAAGCCGAGTCTTAGTGGCAGAATATGATGGTTTTGTAGATTTCAACCCGACCACTTTTTATCTCTCTCAACGCGGCCCCGATGGTAAAATCTACATTTGTGGAGGGGTAAGTACCCGCTACATGCACGTTATCCACAATCCCGATGCCCCCTGCCCGGACTGCCGCACAGAGCAGCGAGGCGTAGCGCTGCCCAATTTCAACGTAGGCTCAGTCCCCAATTTCCCCAACTACCGCCTCGGCCCCATAGACGGCAGCCCCTGCGATACCCTCGGTATCGACAATATCCCGCTCTCCCGCTGGCGCTATGAGCAAGATACGCTCACGCCCTTCACGGTGCAGTTTTACGACCTGAGCGACTACGAGCCGGCCACCTGGTCCTGGGACTTCGGCGAGGGCAGCAGCAGCACGGATACCCTGCCCGCTCATACGTTCCCCGGCTCAGGCACCTATGAGGTCTGCCTCACCGTCAGCAACGCCAATGGCAGTGATACGAAATGCAAAACGCTGGAGTTTACGGAGCCGGTCACGGCCACCGAGCAAGCGGAAACAGCCCCACTTGCCACTGCTTTCCCCAACCCCTTCCGGGAGCGCTTCAGCCTGTCGCTGCGGGCGGGTTGGCTGCCCGTGCAGGCCAATGCGTTGGTATACGATGCGATGGGCAGGCCCGTCCTCACGCAGCGCTTGTCGGCCGGCTTCAACACACTGGATTTGAGCGGGCACCCGGCGGGCGTCTACACCTGGCGGTTGGAGGAACAGGGGCGCGTGCTGGAAGTAGGGAAGGTGGTGAAGATTGGTAATCGGTAATGCTTCTCTTTTACAAATCTCAGGTAAATCGTTTATAAGTTTGCGGTCAAATCCATTGGATTTTCAGCAGATTGGAGGGGTAAGGGAAAATCCGGAAAGCGTAAAAATTTGTACTTTACTACAAAAAATTACATCAAAATTTGTAGTTCAGCACAAAAATTATTGTGCGGTGCCAGCTTCAGGCGGTGATCAACTACTAGTTATTCCGGGGTAAAATAATAACGCTCCACCCGCACCTCATCCAAATACACCCGTTGCCCTGCCGGATTGCGCAGGTATAGCCGCAGCTGCCAATCGGGCTCAAAGCCGCGCGGGAGCCGGAGGAAGAAAGCCGCCTCGCCCCATTGGTCAGGAGTACCGGCCTGCCAGATGGAGTAGTCGCTGTTGCCGATGTAGGAAGTAGGGCGCATCAGGCGGCGTTTTTTGCGGCGCCCATCTGCATTTCGCAATTCAGCAAAGAGAATAATGCCCAGGTCCCGGTTCCAGATGCGGTCGGCTGCAGGCATATAGGCACGGAGGCTGATGCGGAGCCAGTCGCCGGGCTGTGCAGTATCCAAAGCAATCTGATCAGACAGGGTGTAGTCGCCATCTGGAGGCAGCAAAGTGCCCTGCCCCTGAAAAACCTGCTCAGTAGAACGGTTCGGAAGACCGGCAGACTCAAAGCCTTCCCGGAAAAGCAGGCCGGCTGCTTGTAGCGTGGTCGTGTCACGGGGTTGCCGCTCCTTCGTGTCGAAGGCAACCATGGAGTGCCAGGTGGGCTGCAGCGTGCCGAAGGTTTCCAGGTAGAAAGCGGCATTGCCCCGCTCTGACCAAATGACGCCCTTCTTCATCTGCCAGGTTTGAAACAGGTTGAGCCAGGCGAAAAACAGCAGCACCAGCCCCAATCCTGCGGCTGCCCAACGGTGCCTAAGTAAAGGTGCGAAACAGGCCCCCAATCCAAAAGCTAAAAGGGGATAGGTCTCCACCATGGGCCGGGAGCCCAGCCCCGGGAAGTAGGTCCAGGCGTAGTAGGAGTAGTGGATGTAGGCGTGCAGCCCCACAAACAGTGCAATGGGCAGCAGCTTGCCCGGAGCATGCCGGCGCAGGAAGAACAGCCCGATCAGACTGAAGAGCATCACCGGGGTGTAAATCAGCCAGCCATTGGAGAAGTCGAACCAGCCTTTGTAAATCATGGGCTGCAGGAAGTTGAAGCCTTCACCTTCGTAGGGATTGAAGTACAACTGCCCGCTCACATAATACCAGTAACCCAATTGCGGACTAAAGGCGAGCCCCAGCCCCAGACCGGCGAGCAGAAGGAAAGCCGGCCGGCGCAGGAAGAACTGCCAGCGCTCGCGCAGGGTACTTGTGCTATTTACTCCCCACAGGAGCGGGATGAGCAGGCTGATGACTTCCGGCACCCGCGTCAGGGCAATCAGGCCCACAATCAGGCCGATACCGAATGCTTTGGCCCGGCCGGGTCGGTCGTAGAACCTTTCGGTGAGCCATAAGAGCAGGCAGTAATTGAAAAAGAGAAAACCGTGCGCCATCGTAACGTAGGTGGCGTGGTAGAATACGTTGGTGGCAAAAGCAAGGGTAAGCAGCACCACCGCCGTCACCCTGCTGCTGAAATACCGCTGCAGGACCCGGCTGAGCAAAAAGAACCCTGCTATCAGGTAAACGATAGTCGACAAACTGACCGCCAGCAGGTAAGGCTTGCTCCAGCCATCTGCGGGGTAAGCATCAAAGGCTTTCGCCCAGGCGTGGGCAAGGAGGAAAAAGGGCGTTTCCATCACCGGCACGCCCAGGGTGTATTTGATGTAGCGCCGCCCGCGTTCTGTGAGGCGTATGCCAAATTCATCCTCGCGGGGATCGGCAGAACCGGGGTTGGCGGCCTGCAGGCTGCTGATGGTCGCATCGTAGTCGCCAACGTCCTGATTGACCCAAAAAGAGACCACGTGCAGGTAGTAGCTGTTGCTGTCGCCGTAGTACAGGGCTTCATCCCACCGGTCGATGAGCACGTAACCAGCCAGAAAAAGCAGCGTGATGGCGAGCAGGGCACGTCTGATGATGGGAGGAGTGGTATCCAATGGCTTGGGTTTGGTTTCGGGGCTGAAGGTAAGAAAGGTTGACCGGGTTATGGGTACGATTTTCCTTCCAAAAACGTACATTTGCTCCTAAACAAGGAACGCCGCCACCATGAAGGACCGCTTTTCAGATGCAAACCTTGGCCGCCTGGCTGTTATCGTGCTTGGTATTGCCTTGCTTTGGTTGCGCTTCCCTGATTTCTTCGCCACGCCCAATCTGGTCATCGAGCCCTACGCCGATGGGCTTAAGGCGTACACCAATATCGAATACCACGCCCGCCACGACAGCTCCTTCACCTACTTCGAGGGGATGAACTACCCCTACGGCGATCATGCTTCGGCTGCTGTTACCCAGCCTCTTGTCTCCGGGCTCATTAAAGTCGTGAGTGATTACGTGGTGGACATCACGGGGTATACCCGGGCGATTGTCAACTTTTCGCTGCTGCTGGGAATATTGCTGGGGGCTTATTTTCTCTACTTGTCTTTTTTACGGCTCGGGACGGCTCCGTGGTGGGGGGGGGGCGCCAGTTTGGGCATCGTATTCCTGTCTCCCCAAATTTACCGGTTTGTCGCGCACTACGGTTTGTCGCATATTGAGGTCATTCCCATACTCTTTTACCTTCTCATCCGGCTGGAGGAAGCGCACAGCCTGAAGTACAGCCTTTGGATGGCCGTGGTACTGCTGATCTTCCCGCTTATCCACTTTTACTATTTCGTCATTATGGCGATGACCATATCCTTTTATTTTTTCTTTGGCTTTTTGCGGAAGCCTACGGTGCGCCGATTTTTCCGTTACCTGCTGCACTTCAGTGTGCAAATTGGACCGCCTCTGGTCTTCTTTTATCTTTGGATGTACCACAATAACCCGGTAACAGACCGGGCAGCGCGGCCCTGGGGGTTTTTCCACTTTCATTCCATCTGGGAGGATATTGTCACCTCCACAGCCATGCCTTATTTTGCCTGGATCAATGAGGAGGTGATCGCCATTCAGGATGGGGGCTTCGAAGGCAAAGGATACATTGGGCTAGTGGGGTTAATTGGCCTTTTGGCGCTTACCATTCGCTGGGTGAGCAGTGGCTTTAAAGCGGCATTCGTGCAGGCAGGCGGGGAGTTGCAGCCGTTCCTAAATAAAATGATGCTGACGAGCCTGGTGCTCCTGCTCCTGTCTTTTGGGCTACCGTTTACTATTCCGGGGCTGGAGGGGCTGCTGGATTATACAGGCCCCTATCAGCAATTCCGGTCGGTGGGGCGCTTCAACTGGCCTTTTTACTACGCCATCAACCTGATTGTCTTCACTGAGCTTTGGGCATGGATAGACCAATCCAAAGCACAGTGGAAGCTGGGGCTGGGCATTGGGGCTTTGCTTTTGCTGGGCTTTGAAGCCTATTATTCCTGTACCGACCCCGACCTGAAACTGGATGACATCCGGCAATTGCACGAAGGGGAGACCTTCGCCGATTTGCCAGGCATCGACTACCGGGAATTTCAGGCCACCGTGCCCCTGCCTTATTTTAATTTGGGCAGCGATAACTTCTGGATGGAAACATCTGGCAATGTAATGCCCTGGACGCTTATGCTAGGTATGCAAACCGGCCTGCCCACCACAGGTGCTGCCCTGACCCGCACGAGCCGCAGCCAATCCTACAATCAGTTGCAGCTGGTCTCCGAACCTTACCGCGTCCCGAAAATCCTGGAAGACTTTCCCAATGAAAAGCCACTTTTACTGGTATTGGGCAAGTATCAGTTTGAGCAGCGTAAAGCCCGTTTCGAGCATATGCTTGCCGGCGCTCAACTGCTTTTTGAGAATGATCAGTACGCACTCTACCGCCTGCCTCTAACTGCCTTTGAGGAACGGATTGAGGACAAGGTACGGGACATCAATTACACCCTTAAAGCAGACAGTGCGGCCTTGTACCCGGTAGCCGGCTTTCTTTCCCGGGATTCCACGCATAACTTTTTTTACGAAAGTTTTGACACCCTTGCTACAGAGCGTTACTACCGTGGCGGCGGTGCTTATGCCGGGGAGGTCAGTCAGCCGAATGTCCTGTTTGATGGCACTTTGCCCCGGCAGTATGGTACGGGCTGGTACACGTTCTCCGCCTGGATCTACGTGGATGTGGACCGCCTGGCCACTGGCTTTTTCCATATTGAAGAATCTGATGCCCAGAGCGGGGCGCGTTTGCAGGAACAGCACTACCGCATCTACGACCACTTCCGTACCTTTGATCATAATGGATGGGCACTGGTGGAAATGGGCTTTATCCCTCAGCGCTCCGACAGCCTTATCAGGTTTTGGGTAGACAATCAGGACATCGGAGAGGCACCACTTTTTGTAGATGAGCTGCTCATCCGGCACGATATTGCAGAAATTTATCAGAAAGGGCAGCATTACCTTTTTAAGAACAACCGGTGGTATCCGGTAGAATAATTACAGGCGCATGGACTTGCATATTAAGAACGCTACCATCATCGCACCGGGCAATCCGCACCACGGTCAGGTGCGCAGCGTATTGATCCGGGAAGGGTATATTCAGAAAATCGGGGAAACGCCCTTTGAAGGGGAGGACGCCCCTGTACTGGAAGCAGAAGGGCTACACCTGTCCATCGGTTGGATGGACTTCGGCGTACAGGTAGGCGACCCCGGCTTGGAGCATCGCGAAACCCTGCATACCGCGGGCGCAGCGGCGGCGGCTGGTGGATTTACAGCAGTGGCGGCACTTCCCAATACGGATCCGGTGATTGATACCAAGTCCGGGGTGCAGTACATTCGCAGAAATGCAGAAGGCAAGTTGGTCAATTTCCACCCTATGGGCGCGCTGACACTTAAGTGCGCGGGCCGGGAAATTACCGAGATGATTGACATGCAGCGGGCAGGCGCGGTGGCGTTCACTGATGGCCCTATCGCTCTGCAGCATACCGGGGTGATGCTCCGGGCGCTCAATTACGTTAAAGCCTTCGGTGGAGTAGTGGTCAATCAGCCGCTCGACGACCACCTGCGGCACGGCGGGCAGGTGCACGAAGGCATCGTTTCTACTTCTCTGGGCATGCCGGGCATTCCATCGATAGCTGAGGAGGTGATGGTACGCCGTGATTTGCACCTGCTGGAGTATACTGAAAGCCGGTTGCACCTCGCTAATATCTCCACCGCGGGCGCCGTGCAAATGATACGCGAAGCCAAAGCCAAAGGGCTGCAGGTAACCGCAAGCGTAGCCATTATGAACCTGGTCTACGAAGACGAAGCCACCTCTACCTTCGACTCCAATTTCAAAGTACTGCCACCCCTGCGAAGCGCTACTGACCGGGCCGCATTGAAAGCGGGTGTGCTTGATGGCACTATCGACATTATCGCCTCCAATCACCAACCGCTGGAAGAGGAAGCTAAAAAGCTGGAATTCCCCTACGCCGAGTTTGGGGTGACTGGTTTGGAAACGCTGTATGCACTATGCCGTACCCATTTAAGCGACTGGCTTACCGATGAACTGCTGATTGAGAAAATAGCCGTCAATCCCCGCCGCATTCTGGGGCTGGATCTGCCCGAAATCAAAGAAGGCGCGATGGCAGAGCTGACCCTCTTTCAACCCGATGCCCAATGGGTGTACGACCGCAGCCGGGTATATTCCCGCTCCCTGAATTCACCGGTACTGGGGCAGGAACTGCGTGGGCGTGCGCTTGCCGTAGCCAACAATAATCAGTCGTTTGTTAATGCCCATTCATAGAAAATACCGGCAAGGGAGTAGGAATTGTCCGATATTGAAGCTTATTCACCAACTTTAACCATTACACTTATGAGTACGCTTGACAATCCTATCGAAAACATGGACCCTAAGGAAGTCTCTCCCTGGCCTACCGGCAGCCGTCACGGCTTACTGGCCGGTTTGGTACTAATTGTAGTCGGTCTGATTATTCACATGACAGGCATGGTGGACTACACCGGGCAAAATACAGGGGGGAACTGGATTTCCAATATTGCCACCTGGGGTGTGATGATTACGGCTATTGTACTGGCAGTGCGGCAGCACAAAGAACAGGAACTGGGCGGTTTTATCAGTTTTGGGCGCAGTTTTTATGTGGGCTTTATCGTATCTCTGCTCATCGCGCTGACTTCTGCGATCTGGGGCTATATTTTCTTTGCCTTTGTGGAGCCCGGGCTTATTGACACTATGATAGAAATGAGCCGTGAGCAGATGATTGAACAACAAGGCATGAGTGAGAGCGATGCCGATAAAGCTATGGGGATGATGGGATGGATGATGAATCCTGCAATGCTTTCGATTTTTGCAGCAGTGGGATCTCTTGTTGCCGGTATCATCTTCTCACTGATTATTGGTGCCATTATGAAGCGGGAAGCTTAGGCTATCTTTGGGATCATACTGTTTTTTGCTTTAGCCCCCGTATATTTGCCGTACAATCAATAAGCATATGCTAAAGCAAAACCGAGGCGTCAAGTACGGCATTATAGCAGGTGGAATTACCGTGGGTATCTACCTGCTATTTTATTTGATCAATAAAGAGCTGGTTTTCAATTCTTTCCTAAACTGGGCAACGGTGGGGCTCTATTTGGCTATTGCCTGGAAAGCTATTGATGATGAGCGGCAGGCCATCGGAGGAAAGCTGGAGTTTCAGCAGGCCCTCAAGGTGGGTTTTACCGTTTTTGTGGTCGCCAATCTGGTGTACTACCTCTATTACTATTTGCTGCACGGTGTTTTTGACCCGGGACTCGAGGAGGTGCAGCGGGCTGTAATGTCTGAGACCCTGGAAGCCCGGAAAGGGATGCTTTCGGAAGAGCAGTACGATGCCTTCAGGGAATCCCTGGAAGGGGACGGCTTGAAAGTCGGCCTGCAGAACACACTACTGACTTACGCCCGCAGCCTGATCGGATACTTCCTGATTTCCCTTGGCCTGGCGGCATTAGCCAGCCGGAGATGATCATCTTTTCTAACTTTTGCGCGTTCTTCACTATAAGACCAGAAGCTGATACATGGATATTTCAATCGTCGTCCCGCTTTTTAATGAGGAAGAATCCCTGCCGGAGCTGGAAGCCTGGATTCGCCGGGTGATGGAAGCACATGGTTTCTCCTACGAAATTGTATTTGTGGATGATGGCAGCCGGGATGGCTCATGGGAAGTAGTGGAACGCCTGGCTCAGGAGAACACCTGTGTCCGGGGCATCAAGTTCCGCCGGAACTACGGGAAATCTGCTGCCCTCAATCGGGGCTTTGCTGCCGTACAGGGCGATGTGGTGGTCACCATGGATGCAGACCTGCAGGACTCGCCCGAGGAACTGCCGGAGCTTTACCGAATGATCACGGAAGAGGGGTACGACATGGTGTCAGGCTGGAAGAAAAAGCGCTACGACCCGGTGCTCACCAAAAATCTGCCCAGCAAGTTTTTCAATTGGACAGCCCGGCGCATGACCGGCATTCACCTACATGACTTCAACTGCGGGCTAAAGGCTTACCGCAATGCCGTAGTCAAAAGCATAGAGGTGTACGGCGATATGCACCGTTACATCCCGGTCCTCGCCAAGTGGGCGGGGTTCAAGAAAATAGGGGAGAAGGTGGTGCAGCATCAGGAGCGTAAATATGGGACGACTAAGTTTGGTATTGAGCGCTTTATACGCGGGCCGCTGGACCTGCTCTCGGTTATCTTTATCTCCAAGTTCGGCAAACGGCCCATGCACTTTTTCGGTATGTGGGGCGTTTTTATCTTCGTCATCGGCTTCTTTGCCGCAGGTTATATTGGCATCAGCAAACTGTACCGCCTGAGCCAGGGGCTGCCTACAATTCTGGTGACGGACAATCCCTATTTCTACATTTCCCTTACTTGTATGGTTATTGGCACCATGCTTTTCCTATCGGGTTTCCTCGCTGAGCTGATCTCGCGCACGGCTTCTGACCGGAACAGCTACCTTATTGAGCGGGAAATTGGATCAGGCAAAGCAATGGCAGAGTAATAAAAAGGCACGTACCAATGCCGAAGCTGATACGTGCCTTTCGTTCCTGATGGAATCTATTGCTTAGCGTTCGTACAACTGCTTACCAGCTTCCTCGTACTTATCGCCTTCCACCCAGAAGGGGCGGTCTTCGTCATCCGCAATCAGGCGTGCCGTGCGTGCCAGCGCCTGACAGAACTTCTGTAGGTAATCGAAGTCGATGGAATCCGGGTTGTCAGCTGCCTGATGATAGTAAGTGCTGATTTCCTCATCAAACTCAGTGAGGCCGGGGCTAAAGCACAATGCCGGTACGCCCAACTTAGCGAAGGAGACGTTGTCAGACCGGTCGAAGAGGTTCTGCTCCGGTGCAGGATTGGGGAACACATCAAGCCCGAAAATGTTAGAAGCCGCTTCCACAAGTCCATCAGTACCGGTACGGCCAAAGCCCACGATGGAAACATAGGAGGGGTCGTTGTAGCCTGCACCATCTGTATTCAGGTTGAAAATGACTTGTTCCATGGGGATGAGCGGGTTTTCAGCGTAGTATTGACTGCCGAGCAAGCCGATTTCCTCACCGGTCACCGCCAGGAAGATAACGGAACGTTTGGGAGGCGCTTCTGCCAGTGCCTGCAGGGCACCAAGGAGTGCGGTCGTTCCCATAGCGTTGTCGCGCGCACCGTTGAAGATGCTGTCCTCCGGGGTGTAGGGCGATCCGCCATTCTTACCTGTACCAACGTGGTCGAAGTGGGCTGTAATGAGCAGGTACTCGTCTTTCAGGTCAGGATCGGTGCCTTCCAGCAATCCGATGACGTTGTTGGAGGCCACAGCCCGGCGGGAGAAGCCTTCGCTGCTCAGTTCCACCTTTGTCTTTTTACTTCCTTTCATGGCATTGAAGGTCTCTTTATTTTCCTCCTTGATCCAGCCATAAACAAAGTTGGGGTTGGATTTGGTGGTCTCCATTTTATCAGCCAGGTTAAGGCTTTCCTTGCCAAAGTAGGAAAGGAAGAACTGCCAGGGGAACTGCAGGCGGTAGAGTTCGATCAGGCCAACGGCGCCTTTCTCTTTAGCGAGTTTGCGTTTTTTGCTCATGGAGTTGAAAACGGTCAGCGGGTCTTGTCCTTCCGGTGTGCCGGGTAATACGAAAACGAGTTTGCCTTCCACATCAAGCTTATCGTAGTCATTTTCACCCGTTTCCTCGTCCACCCAGCCATAATTGGCAAAGACGGCTTTGGTCTTGGTCGGCTCAAGGTTGCCGGTCATCATCAGCAGGTTGTCGCCCTGTGTATAGGTCTCGTCCTCAATAACGATCGTGGCCGCAGAAGGAGGCGTAATGGCTTCAAAGGGCACAGGCTGGTAGTAGCCCTGAGCGCCATCCACTTGCTTTAGGCCAAAGGTGGCGTACTGGGAGGCGATGTAGGCGGCGGCAATATCATTGCCCATTTCGCCGGTACGCCGGCCCTGCAGCGCATCGGAAGCCAAAAACCGGAGGTGGGATTCCATATCGGCCTTAGTAATATCAAATTCAGGGGCCCGGCTGTCGCTTTGCGCCTGAGCAGTTGTGAAGCAAACAAAGGCAAGCCAACTTGCCAGGATTGTCAGTTTTTTCATTAATTCCAATGATTTGGTGAATATGCGTTCTATCCTTTGAAGAGGACTTTTTTAGAATAGGTGCTAAAGGTAAGGATATGGGTTGGATTGCGCGGTATGGAATCTACGGAAGTAACGAATTGAAAGATTGATGACGCCATGAGCCCGCTGAGCGGACTATTCAGTTGGTCTTCAACAGCTAGTACACTGTGTACTAAATTTCCAATCATTTCGAAGGAAAAAATACCCTCGTTCAAAATACTCACTAACTTAATGTACAGTGTACCAGTGTTTCCGCGTTGTTGATATTCCTGAAAAATCCCCGTATTTTTGAAAATAGGATAGTGACTTTCCTGATCTGCAAAAGCCTTTATGAAGCGACTTCTACTTTCTTTGCTGTTTACCATGTCCTGTGTTTATGCGCTGGTTGCCCAGGGAATACTGGATCATCAGGTCTCTGCCGAGTTTTGGGAGGTGTCGTTAGAGGAGGCGCTTTACCGGCTGGGCGATGAGCATGATTTACGTTTGTCTTTTTCCAATGATATCCTCCCTCCGAAGGTTATTACGGCAAAGTTTGAGCAACGATCGGTAGGTAGTGCATTAGAGCAGCTACTGCAGGATACCCCTCTTCGGATCAAAGCGCTTGGGGGGCAGATCGTGATCTTCTTACCGGTTGATCTTGAATTTACAATCAATGGTGTTCTGGTTGATGCAGGTACGGGGGAGCGTCTGATCGGTGCCAATATTCTCGATAGAAAAAGCGGGAAAGGCACCGTCACGAATGAATATGGCTATTTCAGTATTACGCTTCCGGCGGGTCCGGTAGCGTTGGATTTCTCGTATGTTGGCTATGGTACGCTTTCCGCAGATTTTTATTTAATGGAGGATCAGCGCCTTGATCAGCAGCTTCGGTCTGACCTTCAATTGCAACCCGTGGAAGTGGTAGGGCATAAGCCCAGGCTTGACCCAAAATTAATTCAGCCTGGTGGTGCGACACAGCTAAACATGGAGCAGCTGGAGCAGCTGCCGGCGCTGGCCGGGGAGTCTGACCTGGTCAGGGCATTGCAGTTATTGCCCGGCGTGCAATCGGGTACAGATGGGTTGGATGGACTGCATGTCCGTGGCGGGGGGAATGGTCAGAATCTGATCATGATTGACGGGGTCCCGGTGTACAATATCGCTCACGCCGCTGGGCTATTTTCAGTGTTTAATACAAGTGCCGTCAAAAGCGCCCAGCTCTATAAAAGTGGATTCCCTGCCCGTTTTGGTGGACGCTTATCCTCCGTGCTGGACATTCGTACCCGTGATGGGAATAATCAGCACTATGAAGCTGAGGCCAGCCTCGGGCTTTTGTCAGGACGGATGACGCTGGAAGGGCCTATTCAGAAAGGCAAAAGTAGTTTTATCGTTTCCGGGCGGCGTAGCCTGATCGGTTGGTACTTGCAGCCGCTTGCCGAGCGCATGCGTTCAGAGGAAGACCGGCAGAGCCTGGTTGACTATGATTTTTATGACATTAATGCCAAACTGAACTTTACCCTTTCAGAGCGGGACGATCTTTACTTCAGTTTTTATACCGGGAAAGACGCTTACCGAAACCGTAGCATGGTGCTGGACACCCTGTTTGCCCAGGATACAAGCGTCTCAGAGCCAGCTCCTTTTCTTTCTTCCAGAAGTGCGCTGGAGGAGATGACCTGGGGGAATACCGTAACTTCCATGCGTTGGACCCATCTGTTTGGTGATCAGCTATTCGCAAGCCTCACTGCGTCTTATAGTGGGCTTGATGTGGGCATAACTTACGAAAGGGGCGACTCTCTGATGAATGTAAGGTCCGGGAGCGTAACCGACCGGTACATTAGCATCGGGCGTTATTTCTCGCAAATTGATGATTTTGGTGCGCGCCTGGATTTTGATTACCGGCCCTCTCCGGTGCAATCTCTTCGATTTGGTTTTTTTGCCACCCGGCATATGTTCGAACCGGGTCTGTTATCGCTCGAACTGGTTGAAAAATCCGATACGCTCCGGCAGCCGCAGATGCAAGCCAGAGCTATATCTGCCAGTGAATTTGGGGGCTATCTGGAGGATATCTGGCAAGTTAGTCCGGAGTTTAAAGTCAATGCCGGGCTTCACCTGGCCGCATTTCAGGTGGATGGCCGTACCTACTCCTCTTTGCAGCCCCGGTTGATTGCCAACTGGAGCATAAACAGCCGTCTTTTGCTAAATGGTTACCTGAGCAAGATGACCCAGTTTGTCCACCTGCTTTCCAACTCCACACTTGGTTTGCCTAATGATCTGTGGGTGCCTAGTACCGCTGATGTTAAGCCAGAGCAGAGCTGGCAGTTTGGCTTGTCTTCGACCTGGCAGTTTCGGGAAGGCTGGCAGCTTACCGGTGATTTGTATACCAAGCGAATGAACCAGTTGCTGACATACTCGGAAGGGGCATTGTTCTTCAATAACTGGGAAAGCAATCTTACCTCAGGGACTGGGGCTGCACATGGCATAGAGTTATTGTTGGAAAAACGGCAGGGAAAGACGACCGGATGGGCTTCCTACGGTTTGGCCTGGGCCGACCGGCGCTTCCCACTCGTCAATAACGGACGGCGCTACCCCTACAGGTATGACCGCAGGCACAGCCTGACACTGGCTTTCGTGCATACTTTCAACGAATGGCTGGAATTCTCAGGATCATGGGCAATGAACTCTGGTTTTGCTTTTAGCTTGCCGCAGGGGCGATATCAGGTTTTCCTGCCTGGAGTTGGTAGCATTAATGTCGTTGACTATGGAGAAAAAAACAGTTTTCGGATGCCTGTGTACCACCGATTGGATTTGGGGGTGAATCTTTACATCGAAACGGAAAGCGTTCAGCACACTTTGAACCTGGGCGTTTACAACTTGTATAACCGCCGTAATCCATTGTACTACAATCTGGAAACCCGCTATGTGACAGAGGGCAGCGAAATAAAAGAAGACCGTCGATTTAGCCCCGTATGGTTGCTGCCATTAATCCCCGCATTAAACTATTCTTTGAAATTATAATTGTATATTCGCTGACATCTCCTTATATTTTAGGGTGAATTGTTGCTAAAGGCCGGGTCATTACCGAATCCCTATTTTTACCAGAATAATATTTTGACAAACCGCTTTGGGTTTGATGTTTGTTTTAAAGCGTTTTGGTGCAGAGAAAACGGATAGCTTATGTCGCGTATAATTTTACTACCGATTTTTTTGGGCTTGTTGAGCTTTACGCTTAGCTGTGATAAAGTCTTTGATGTTAACTCGGTGGTAGATGCGCGCTCTTCCGAGCTGGTGGTGGTAAGCAGTTTTACGCTGGACCGTACGCTACAGGTCTACGTATCTGCCTCAGGGAGCGTCCTGGATGATGCCCCAATCGCTTACATCGATAATGCTATTGTAGAGCTCTACCGCAATGAAGAATTTCTGACTCAACTGAGTTTTTCTGAAGATAAGGATAAAGTCTCCAACCTGCCATTCTATTCTGCCGGTGATTTTCAGCCTCAGGTCGGCATTAAGTACACCATCAAAGTGGATGCCCCTGGCTTTGAGACGGTCACTGCTCACAGTCAAATCCCCACACCTATCAAAATGGTTTCTTCCGAGATTTCAGATTTGCAGTTTTCTGAGGCGGCAGGAGAGAAGGAGACTCAGGTTCGTTACCGCGTTGATATTGCCTTTGAAGACCCCGGGCAGATTGATAACTACTACCACGTCCACCTGCTGCAGCAATTCAGAGAATTTGCCATTATTGAGAATGATACGCTGTACTTCAGGGAAGAAATGAGGTCTGTGGTCTTTTCCAATCAACTGAATACCAACTTTCAAGTGGCACATGTTGGCGGTGGGTTACTGATGGAGGATGAAAGCCAGGATGGGCAAACCATTCGGCTGACTTTACCTGTGGAGTTTACTTATTTGCCTGACCGCGATGAGTTAGGAAAGCTGTTTATCGAGCTGCGGGCCGTTTCCAAAGAGTACTACCAATACTTCTCAACCATCAGCAGGCAGAATGGCGTGTCGGATTCCCCTTATGCTGATCCTGTAATCGTTTACGATAATATTAACGGGGGGCAGGGGGTTTTCGCCGGGTTTAGCACTTCCAGTGACTCTCTTGTTGTCGGGTATTAACCTTTCCTGGTTCTTTATTTTGCTGTGTCGCGTCCTCAGGCTTTCCGTACTGTAGTTATTTTGTTATACCACTCAACTGAAAAAATTTCTTCTCCGCATAGGGGGGCTTCTGATATTTAGTGTCTCTATAGGTGAAATTGCAGAATACATGGCACTGAATACGGTCCATGTCTGAAAGTGAGATTACCTAAAAGAGCTAACATGAACGCCGAAGCAAAATCATCATTTATCGATCTTTTTCCCCTTTTCTCCGTCCTTTCTGCTGAGGACAAAGCGACGCTGGCAGAGATGATGGAGTACAAGGTGAAGCCAAAGTATTCCTTCATTTACATGCCAGGAGATGCTTCAGAATACATTTATTTCCTCGCCAAAGGGACCGTGAAAATCGGAACGCATTCTACAGATGGCAAGGAGATTATTAAGTCACTGATCCATCCTACTGCCATGTTTGGAGAGTTGGGCCTGATAGGAGAGCCTTATTACAAGGATTTTGCACAGGCACTTAAGCAGGACGTTCATGTGTATCAGCTTAAAGTAGCTGATATGAAAAAGCTGATGCAAAAGAGTTTTGACCTCTGCACGTCGGTCATGAATCTGTTTGGTGGCCGGCTGGTCCGGGCGGAGGATAAGCTGGAGTCCCTGATTTTTAAGGATGCCCGCACCCGTATTATCGAGTTCATCAAAGACGCCGTCAATAAGCGCGGCCGCCGGGTGGGCTACGAAATGCTGCTCAAGCACTCACTGACGCACCAAGATATAGCCAATATCACCTGCACCTCCCGTCAAACGGTAACACTGGTGCTTAATGAGCTAAAAAAATCAGACCTCATCTATTTCAACCGGGGTAAAATTCTGGTAAGAGATATGGCAAGGCTGGTTTAAGTGAATAACGTCAATCACGAGAATTGGATTAAAAAGGTATAAGAATCGGATTTAAAGAGAGCCCCGGTAAGCGTACATCCGCTCCGGGGCTTTTTTCGTTAGCACCTCTATTGAAGGGCACTTTACCCTACCTGACGATAATCCGCTGCGTTCCGAATCGCCCTTGGGTATTGATGAGAAGTAGGGTATATACACCTTTTGGCAGAGCCGTCGTGGCTATGGTGTGGCTTTCTCCATTTACACGAGCTGTGTGTATCAGTTTTCCTTGCGTATCGAATAGCTTTAACTCATATTCATTTTTCGGGAAATTTAGCTCCAGATAATCCCGTGCCGGGTTGGGAAATGCCCGGAACCGAACGGAGGACTCTACTTCGTGGGAAGTTGATGTCAACAGCAGGTCCCCTATATTTATACCACGCGCGTCCAGTACAGGGCGAGACCGGATGTCGTCGCCATTATGCAACGTCGCAACTGCAATGAGCCTCAGGTGTTTGGGGTCCCAGTCATTAGAAAGATCAAAACTGCCAACCCACGAGTAGGTTTCCCCCGTTTCAGGTGGATCAGGCAACCCTGCATTGCTTCCCCATGTATCATCAACAATATCCCGCACTACGTTCATAAAGGGGTACATCTGTATGGAACCTCCCTGCCCAAACAAAGGGTGCCCTGTTACTTCATTGTAGTAGTTGGATTGCTGATAGCCCGGGGCTGTACTCCGGATGGAATCCTCAACTATTATAACACTTAGCCTGAGTGCTCCCGGTCCGGGCAGTTCCTGCAGTAGCTCAAGAGACACTTCAAAGCTCAGGCTGCCGGTTACCGCCTGGGGGGCAAAATGTATGTCAAGGTCCAGGTAATCAGGCTCCTCTAGTTGTGCTGCGACCAGGCTTTCCCATTGACCGGTACTGGCGTAAACTGGGCCAGCCGGGCCCGGGGGTNTCCGATTGATTACNCCAAGTGGAGTACCAAATATGAGGAACTCCTCCTTCCAGGCAGTGCTGTGCGGGTTAGCCATCGGGTCTACGGAAGAATGATGGTACGCTAAAATCACCCGATCCGGATGATCTGCGGCTATTTGCGAGGCAATGAGGTGTGCATTAGGGCACTCTCCACACCAGGAAGAGGTGTAATGCTCCAATAACACCCGGCGCTGAGCAGTAACCTCAAGGGTACTGCTCAGGACAAAAAGTAATAGCAGGATATTTTTATTTAGCATTAAGCGCCCAGTTGTATTCCCGGAAACGCACCTTGGCACCGTCCGTCACAGCTGTTGTAGTGTAACGGTCCACGAAAGCTTTGACATCGTCAAAATCTTCACCGTACCAGTTGAAAATCTGGGACAGTTCCAGTGATTTGGCGCTGATTGTATTATAGGCTTCGTTGTTGATGAAGGCTTGCGTTTGCTGCTCCAGGTATTGCTCAAGCTTGTCTGCTGTCCAGGCGTGGTTGAGCAGGGGAGGGCAGGACTGCGCTGCACAATTGACCGCAAAGTGGATACGAGGCTCGTTATAGCTGGGGCGGATGATATCGTGTTCAATTTGGTTAAGCGAATAGGTTTGCCGGCCCAGTTTTATCCATTTAACGTCCCAGGGGTTGCCATCGTGAAGGTCCCGGATACTCTTGACCGGATAATTATCCACGATGAGCTTGACCGTGAAGGCATTATAAACATTAATCCAGTAGGCGAGCTTCTCATCCCGGCTCCAGCTGTCCATAGGTGGGTGATTAGCCAGTTCTTCCAGATAGGCGTTCAGGTCTTTATCATTTTTTGCCAGCTTTTTGTAGTTGACCGCGCCGTCCTCGGAAACATACTGCTGAAGCACCGCTTCCCAAAGGCTGTGATCGGGTGTGGAGGCTTCAGGCGTAGATAGGGTGGTCATAACGGCCAGTAAAAAAGAAACGTAGATCATAGTTGAGTATCGATTTATGTGGGGGGAAGATAATCATTCTATCGTTCACAAAACTGATTTCCCGGAAGTGATGTTGCCCGCTTCGGCTTCAAATGTTCCGGAGCGGACATCTGTCTCCATTTAGTAAGCGTAAATCATTGCTTTTGTATCCACGGGCCGGCCATCGATCACCAGGCTATAGTAATAGGTGCCAGGCGTGTACCGATGATTTTCATAGCCGTATACTACTTGCACAAGCCCTGGATTGAGCTCGACTTCGTACCGTACGAGTTCTCTGCCTTGTGTATCTGCAATTCGTATAAAGGCGGTATTGTAATCAATCGGGGACTCGACCATGACACCGATCGTAGTCGCTTCATCAAAGGGGTTGGGGCGGTTTTGCAACAGCGTGAGGCCCTCGTAGGCTTTGATTTCCTGAGTGCTTGTCGTCAGATTGGCAAAGGTTTCCTCTGAAAAATGGCTCTCGATGTTGTTGGAATCCAATGCAGCGGCTGACATAAGATATACCGTGCCGGGAGGGAGCCAGGAAAGCGTATCTTCTAAAGCGGTGACGGTTACCAGCGTATCGAAGTAGGCGGTCTCTGTCTCGAAGCTCCGGATGCCGAGGCGGTAAAGCCCGGTACCAGCCGCGTCTTCAAACTTGTAACGCACGCCTGCCAGGGTGGCTTCCAGCTCGAAGTTGGTGGGGGTGGCGGGCCCCATGGCACTTGCGGCGGCAGCACTGCCGTTCAGTACGGTATTGCGGGCCAGGTAGTTGAAGTCAACGAAGAAGCTATCTATTTGCCCGTCATCATCAGTATCCACACCGAGGATGTCCTCCATGGTGTGCTGCCGGTCGTGATAGTCCGGTGTGCTGGGGTTGCCATTGCCATGCTCATTGGCAGAAGTAAAGCGGACTGCGGAGTAGCCTCTTTGCCGGAAGGGGATATGGTCGCCGCCACGCCCGGCCCGGTCTTCGCGAGATATGATGTTGACTTCAGCCGCTACAGGCACAATGGGAGCAATATTCTCATCGTACTGCAATTTGCTGTAGCGCGCCAGCAGCCGGGAAGAGGAGGCTCCAAACAGCCCTCCGTTTGAGGAATAGACCCGAACGTTGATGCTGTCAATGGCATTCAGGCCCGGGCAGCCGGGAGGTGAGGCGGTCGCCCCGNAAATGATGCCGCCCACGATATCGTTGTTGTAGACGCCACGGATTTGAATGTTTTCCTGCTCGGCGTATTCGGCAAAAGCGTTGGCGCCAAATAACCCCTGCTCTTCTCCTGTGGTGATCATGAAGACGATCGTCCGGTTAAAAGCATACTGGCTCATCACCCGTGCCAGCTCCAGGACCAAAGCTGTCCCTGTGGCGTTGTCCTCCATACCATGCGCCATGCACTCGGTATCACAAACATCAGCACAACGGCTGTCCATATGCCCTTCGAGGAGTACCACCTCGCCACGGTCCGGCCCAATACCGGGCAAAACAGCGAGCACGTTCCGGTGCTGCCCCATGCCGCAGATGTCTTGGTCAAACTGGAAATAACCAACTTTAAGCCGGCCCTCCTGTGCTGCCGGGAAATTTTCGAACTTGCTATGCGCCCAGCGGCGGGCTGCCCCCATACCGAAAGTAGCACTCGTAGTATCAGCGCCCGTATTGCGGTTTTCGAAACTGCTTAATTCCACCAGATAGTCGTAAAGCGAATCCGGGGAAACGGATTCCACCAAATCAGCAAAGATGGCATCCGGGTGATTGATCAGGGTAGCCGGCTCGTAGGTGTCGGCCGGATAATTGCCCTTCAAAAGGTCGTCCATGACGGGATTGGTTAGCAATAGGTTGGTTTGGCTGTGAAGGGTAACTACAGTCAGGGCTGCAAAAAGGGAAAGTGAAAGTCGCTTCATGGCTCTTTTTTGTGAGGATTGGAGATTACTAATACCCAAGTATAATAAAGTTGGTTTTGAAAATGTTTTGAAGAGCAGCAGGGAGCGGTAATTGGATTTCTTTAATGTTATATTAACTTTTGCGGGTATGGAATTCCCCATCCTGCACTATCTTACAGATGAAACCAAAACCGAAATACAGGAAATCATGAAATTCAGAATCCTACTCGTACTACTGCCTTTGTCTTTCGCCCTGAACAGCGTGGCGCAGGATTGTTCCACTTTTTTCCCTTTCAAGGAGGGAGCCTATATGGAATATACCACCTTCAACAAAAAAGGTAAAGTGGAAAGCATTACTGAAAATACTGTAAAGGTCATCAATGAAAATGATGGCGAAATCGAAGCAGAAGTCAGCACTGTCCTGAAGGATAAGAAAGGCAAAGAGTCTTACTCCGGCACCTATCAGGTCTTTTGTAAAGACGGCAAGCTGCTTATGGATGTCAACTCCATGTTCAATCCGGCTATGCAACAGTCCTTTAGCGGTTACGAAGTGACGATTGAGGGTGATGCGCTATCCTTCCCAAATGATATTGAAGTCGGCCAGGAACTGCCGGATGCTTCCTCAAAGATTACCACAGCTGCAAGCGGTATTAATATCGCTTCTATGAATATAGAAATAACCGACCGCAAGGTAGAAGGTAAAGCCACAATTTCCACAGACGCAGGGTCTTTTGAGTGTTATAAAATCAGCCAGACTTCCAACATCAAAATGATGATCAGCCGTTCTTACTCCACGGTGGAGTACTTTGCAGAAGGCGTGGGCGTGGTCAGGTCTGAGACTTATGATCAGCGTGGTAAACTGCAAAGCTACATGGAACTTACTGCAATTGAAAAATAAGGCTCCAAGCCCATTTGAAGGAAAACCATTGTACGCAGCTCCTTTCGGTCAACCGGGAGGGGCTGTTCTTTTAGGGCTTCGCGAAGTGGAGGATAGCTTGCCGTATGACTTCAGAGACAGCAGTATAGAACACAGGTATGATCCGGTCTGCATCATCAGTGGGTTGATGATAATCTTCATGGTCCTCTACGCCAAAGTAGAGAAATGGGATGCCTTTTTTGTGAAACTCGCCATGATCGGAGGCGTAGGTCCAGTCATCAGAACGGGTAGGCGTTGGCGCTTCGTGCCCAAACCTGACTTGTATCGGTGCTTTTTGTGCAATCCGGTCCAATGGTGCGCGCAGCTCAGGGTAATGGCCTGCGCCACAGATGTAAATTTGTTCCTTGGCATTGCGGCCGATCATATCCATATTGATATTCAGGATGATATGCTCTAATGGCACCGTTGGTTCATCTACGAAGTGGCTGGCACCCCGGAGCCCAACTTCTTCAGCATCCCACGCTGCAAAGAGAAGGCTGTAAGGCGTGGGGTTGGCCTGAAAGTACCTGGCCAGCTCCAGAAGTGCGCCCACCCCCGAAGCATTATCGTCCGCGCCATTATATACTTCACCACCCCGCTCACCAACATGATCATAGTGTGCGGAAATTACAATTACGGAGTCCGGTGCCTTTGTACCCTTTACCATTGCCAAAAGGTTAGTGGCGCTGTAAGTCTTTTGAGGAAAACGGCTGTAAAATTGGAACGGCTGCCGGTAGCCCTCCTTTCCTGCAGGCATCAAACCGTAATTTTCAAATCGCTGCAGGATATAAGCAGCAGCGGCAGCATTACCTTCACTATCGGTTGCCCTGCCTTTTAGTGCATCGGAGGATAAAAACCGGACATGAGCCATGAGCGAGTCGGCAACGATTGTGTTTGCTTGCGCAAATGCACCAACGGACATCAGCAGGAGGGAAGAGGCAATGAGGTATTTCATAAATATCTATTAATGGCCCCGCTCAAAACAGGCGGGGCCGTAGTTTTTAACCCACCACGATATTGATCATTCGCTTGGGCACTACAATGACTTTGCGGATGGTCTTGCCTTCAATCCATTTTTGGATGTCTTCCAGCTCCCGGGCAGCTGCCTCAAGGTCTTCTTTAGAAGCATCAGATGGGAAGGAAGCCGTAGCCCGGGTTTTGCCGTTGATGGCAATGGGGTATTCCACTTCATCTTCTTTGAGGTACTCCGGATTGAAAGCCGGATACTTGCCGTCTCTGTGCACGCTGCCCTCGTGGTCCAGCTTTGACCACAGGTCTTCTGTTGTGAAGGGCGCAAAAGGTGCCATAAGCACAACCAAAGGCTCCAGGATGTCCCGTTTATTGCACTTTAGCTTACGCAGCTCATTAGTCGCAATCATGAAAGCACTGACGCAGGTATTGAAGGAAAAACGTTCGATGTCCTGCTCCACCTTCTGAATGGCCTGGTGCAGTACCTTAAGCTCGGCTTTGTCCGGTGCCTCATCGCTAACCGCGAAATGCCCATCTTTATCGGAAAACAGATCATAGAACCGGCGCAGGAATTTATAAACGCCATCGATGCCCTGTGTGTCCCAGGGCTTGGCCTGTTCAATAGGGCCGAGGAACATCTCGTACATCCGGAAGCAGTCTGCTCCGTATTGTGCCACGACATCATCCGGGTTGATGACATTGAATTTCGATTTCGACATTTTGCCGACCTCGCTGTAAGTCACCATTTTGCCTTCCGCATTGGCTTCGAAAGCCGCGCCTTTGAACTCCTGGCGCCATTCGAGAAACTGCTGAATGCCTGCTTCGTCGAGGTAGGAATCGTCCTTGCCGTAGTCGCTCACGAAGTCTACATGAACCGGTATTTGTGCCCATTCTGCATCCGGGTACTGACCGGTCAGGTCAGCAGAAACAAAGCGCTTCTGCCCTGTACTGTTTTTGTCGAGGTAAATAAACTCAATCACGCCCTGTATCATCCCCTGATTGATCAGCTTCTTTGCATATTCCTTTTTGGGGACCAGCCCAAGGTCGTAAAGGAAGTGGTTCCAGAAACGGCTATAAAGCAAGTGGCCTACTGCATGCTCAGAGCCACCGATGTACAAATCCACATCCTGCCAGTAGTCCACAGCCTCTTTGGATACAAAAGCCTGGTCATTGCCGGGGTCCATGTATCGGTACCAGTACCAGGAAGAGCCTGCCCATCCTGGCATGGTGGATAGTTCATAATCGTACTGTCCTTTGTACTTCCAGTCGTTTGCCCGACCCAGCGGTGGCTCACCGGTCTCGGTAGGCAGGTATTTATCCACCTGTGGCAAGACCAGTGGCAGCTCGGACTCGTCAATCAAATAAGGCACGCCATCTTTCCAGTAAGCAGGCACAGGCTCTCCCCAGTACCGCTGACGGCTAAAGACGGCATTGCGCAGGCGGTACTGAATTTTCCCACGGCCGGCGCCCTGTGCTTCGAGCCAGCTGATGAGCTTGGGTACGGCTTCTTCGTAAGCCAGCCCGTTGATCAGCTCGGAGTTGATGTACTTTCCTTCTTTAGTGGCATCAGCTGCTTCGTCCAGATTTTGCTGGGCATCGAGTATGGGTACGATGGGCAGCCCAAAGTGCTTGGCAAAGTTCCAGTCCCGCTGATCACCGGAAGGTACCGCCATGACCGCTCCCGTACCATAGCCCGCGAGCACATAGTCGGCAATATAAATGGGGACTTTCTCTCCGTTGACCGGATTAAGGCAATAACTACCAGTGAAAGCTCCGGTGACTTTCTTGACCTCCGCCATACGCTCCACCTCAGAACGGGAAGCTGTCCACTTAATATATTTTTCGATTTCCTCCTGTTGCTCCGGCTTGGTCAGTTGAGCGACGAGTTCATGCTCAGGCGCCAGTACCATGAAGGTAACGCCATAGATGGTGTCTACCCGGGTAGTGAATACTTCAATTTTGGTATCCGGCGCTTCCTCCAGTGCAAACTTTACGCTTGCGCCCTGAGAACGGCCAATCCAGTTGCGCTGCTGCTCTTTCAGGCTTTCCGGCCAGTCAACGTTTTCAAGCCCGTACAACAGGCGGTCAGCGTAAGCCGTAATGCGCATACTCCACTGTTGCATCAGCTTTCGTTCAACGGGGTAGCCGCCCCGCTCGCTGACGCCATCTTTTACTTCGTCGTTGGAGAGCACCGTACCCAGTTGCGGGCACCAGTTGACATAGCTTTCCTCGGGGAAGGTAAGGCGGTAATTGAGGAGGAACAGTTGCTGATCTCCTTCCGACATATTATTCCAAGCCTCTGCCGTGATAGCAGGCGTTTCCTCATCTGCAACAGCGTTAAGATTGGCGTTGCCGTGTTTTTCCAGGTGCTTTACAAGCTCGTCGATTGGCAGCGCTTTGTCGGCTGCCGTATCGTAATAGTGGTTATACAATTGCATAAATATCCACTGCGTCCACTTGTAATAAGCCGGGTCACAGGTTTGTACCTCCCGGCTCCAGTCGAAGCTAAAGCCAATATTATCCAGCTGCTCGCGGTACCGCTTGATATTTTCTGCAGTGGATTTGGCGGGGTGTACACCAGTTTGAATAGCGTATTGTTCTGCCGGCAGGCCAAAGGCATCATAGCCCATGGGGTGCAGGACATTGAACCCTTTGAGTCGCTTGTAGCGGGCGTAAATATCCGAGGCAATGTATCCAAGGGGATGGCCAACGTGGAGGCCGGATCCGGAAGGGTAGGGAAACATGTCAAGTACGTAGTACTTTGGCTTGTTGGGATCGATATTTACTTTGTAAATCCCTTCTTTTTCCCAGAATGCTTTACACTTATTCTCGATTTCTCCGGGTTTGTATTCCATGCTACAGCTGCGGTTTTGATGGTTGATTAAACGTTAGCAGGTAAACAGGAGCTCCCTACTTCGTTTTCAGAGCGCGAAAATAGGGATTTTCCAGTGAAAACCTTACGCGAGAGCGGGATGCAATTCGCAAGGGGTGGCATAAAAGCAGGAAGCGTTGTATTTTTATGGACTAAACGCTTTGGAATATGGTGCAAATCGCCAACCCTATCTACGATGTGGTCTTTAAGTACCTTATGAATGATGAGAAGCTGGCTAAGCTGCTCCTCTCTGCAATTATTGGTGAAGAAGTAGTTAGCCTCAAGCTCCGTCCCACTGAGCATCAATTTCCCGTTGGTAAAGCACTGATGGTGATGCGCATGGACTTCAGTGCGCGCATCCGGTACGCAAATGGTGAGGAGCAGCTCGTAATTCTTGAACTACAGAAGGCCAAACTGGCTACAGATATCATGCGGTTCAGGCGCTACCTTGGCGAGCAATACCGCAACAAGAATAATGTGGTACAGGAACCCGCAGAGGAGTATGCGCAGCGAAAGGCACTGCCTATACTCAGTATCTATTTCCTTGGGCACAAGCTTGATCATATCACCGCGCCCGTAATCCGGATCAATCGTTCTTATACGGATGCCGCAACCGGAGAAATCCTTCAGGAAAGGGAAATCTTTATTGAGAGCCTCACCCACGATAGCATTATCATTCAGATTCCTTACCTGACTGGCCATCGCCGAAACGAGTTAGAGCAGCTACTGTCACTATTTGATCAGTCCTTTATCAATGAAGACCGGCATTTGCTCAACATAGAGGAATCTGAGGTTCCCAGGTGCTACCGTGCATTGCTTCGCCGTTTGCAGCAAGCCGTTGCTGAGCCGGAGGTCCGGGAAGTGATGGATGCGGAAGATGATCTCATTGAAGAATTTGAGGATTATCAGCGCATAATAGCAGAAAAAGAAAGGGTACTTTTCGAAACAGAGCAGCGGCTAACCAAAAATATTCAGGAGCTCTCCCAGAAGGACCAGGAACTCTCCCAGAAAGACCAGGCACTTTCGCAGAAAGACCAGGCACTTTCGCAGAAAGACCAAGAGTTACAAAAGCGGCATGAACAACTGCGTAGAGTAGCCGTAAATTTGACAAAAGCAGGGCAGCCTCCTGAAGAAGTCGCCGCCATACTTGGCATTGAACTTGAAGCTTTGAATGACCTGCTTTCCTGATGTAATCACGTCAGATTGTACAAAACAGGCGTACTACGTTTCTTTTACTGCAAAATCCAGCCTTATCTTTACAAAAAAATGAAAACATGCTGAAAAGTCTGATCAAAGTAGGATTGCTGTTAGTCGGCGGCATCCTGGTGTACAATTACTTTTTCGGTACACCGGAGGAGAAAGCACAATCAAAGGAAATATTCACTAGTGTGAAAGACCTCACAAAGTCAGCTTTTGACCTGCTTAAACAGGAAAAACAAAAGTTTGATGAAGGGAAATACGATGAAGCGGTCGATAAAATAGGTGGTCTTCTGGATAACCTCAAAAGCAAAGCTGAACAACTGGAAGACAATCGCGATTTGCTGGACAAGATTGCTGACCTCGAAGAAAAAAGAAAACGCCTAAGTGAGGACATCAACCGGGAGGTACCGGAAAATTATGACAATACATCTGGTGAACGGCCTCCTATGGACAGCTTCAGCCGAAAGGAAATCGAGGATGAATGGGAGGACCTCGTTCGCAAAACAGAGGGCCTGATGGAGGAGATGGAGCAAAAAGGACAATAAGGCTTCAATCGAGCATCGCTCGTGTACATTTCTCAATAGGAGAAATACCATCTATGAGTATGTTGCCCCGGTAAGCCCGTCCCTGATGCGGGTGGTAGGCTTCAAAAACGAGGTAGTGGACATCCTGTTTGACAAAAAACTCTATCTCGTATTCTTCCCAGCGGGCTTGCCGGATTACAGGAGATTCGTAAAGCACCTGAGCTTGTTGGCATTTTGTAGCGCCACCGTAAATACGCAGTTGCAAATCGCCGTTGTAAGTCTCGTAATTATCAGAATGCGAAAGGAAAAGAGTAAGGGTGTAACAATCATTTCTCTTCAATGGCGCGGATAGCCGTTGCCCGATACTTTCCCAGGTACCGTCCTCGCGGGTGATGAGCCCAACGTACGTATCACCATCTTCAGCCGGCTGATAAACGCCCCACTGCCCGGGAAGAATATCCGGGGTTGAGCCTAACTGGCACCCAAACCACCCGCTGGGCACTGTGGCATCCTGAGCTCCATCTTCAAAAGAAGCATTGTTCAGGAAAATTGGTTGCGCCAGTAGGGTAATGCCGGATAAGCCCGATATTAACAAGATAAGGGCAAGGCTTCTCATGGTATGGTTTTTTAGGAAAACGAAAGGAAAATTCGCTTTGTTGCCTGGCCTGTCTCCCTTTATAGAGGTTTAGGAGACCTGTTTCGCTTATATTTTCTAATTTTGCGCGTATTCAAATAACTGAACCCTACAATTTGCAGCCTCTTACACGGCGCACATAGCAAATTACCTTCTATGCCCGAGCAGCAAAATCCACGTCGTTCAGAGAGCCGTCCCAATTACTGGCACTCCATCATCAGCGTAGCATTGGTGCTGTTCGCCCTGGGCTTTTTTGCCCTGACGCTTTTTAATGCGCAGCTTATCGTTAATGAACTCAAGGAAAAAGTTAACCTGATCATCGAATTGCAAGGGGAGGACACCGATAATATGGCCAGGCAAATCCTTAAGGAAGTCGATCAAATGGGTTTTGTTCGTGAAGGTTCTGCCGAGTTTATTAGCAAGGAACAGGGGGCTGAATTGATGCGGGAAGATTTTGGAGATGACTTCCTGAAGCTCGACCTGCCCAACCCTTTGTATGATGTGATTACCTTCAACGTGAAGGCTGCTTACATGCATCCGGATAGTTTAAAGGGAATTCGTACCGCTCTGATTGAACGCGAAGGCATAACCGATGTATACTATCAGGAAAGCCTGGTGAATGACATCGCAGATAACATCAAAACGATTGGCATCGCAGCACTGGCTATTTTATTTCTTTTTCTCGGTGTTGCAGGCCTATTGATCCATAATACTGTTCGGCTGGCCTTGTACGCCAACCGTTTTCTGATTAAAAATATGGAGCTGGTTGGAGCGACCTGGGAATTTATAAGCCGGCCATTCCTGCAGCGTGCAATGCTTCATGGCTTGCTTAGCGGTGGGCTGGCGTCGGGGGCTTTGTTGCTCCTGTACCTCTATGTTCAGGCAGATGTGCCCGGGTTGCGGGATATTCAGGACTGGACAGGGATGTTTATGTTGTTTGGTTTGCTGTTAACTATGGGGATGGCCATCAGTACGGTCAGTACGTTTTGGGTCGTCCGCAAATATTTGAAAATGAGGGTAGATGACCTCTACTAAATAAATAGTCTAAATTGAAGTCATGAGTAAGGAAAAACCTGGAAAGAAAAAGGTGGTGGTTACCACTGATAGTAAGAGTACAGCAAAAAAAGTGGTAAAGCCAACGAGCTCCCGCCGCAGTACCCGGGAGGCTGAATCGCCTCAGGTGGAGCTGGCGTTTGGCAAGTCCAACTACATCCTCATTGCAGGAGGGCTGGGGCTTGTTTTCCTTGGGCTGATCTTAATGGCAGGTGGTGATATGCCTTCTCCGGATGTATGGGAAGATGATATCATTTATAGCGCCAGGCGAACCGTGCTCGCCCCTATCGTGATTTTGCTGGGCCTGGGGATGGAAATTTGGGCCATTTTCAAGAAATAGTCGCTTGTCAACGCTTCCAACCTAAGGGGAGTAAACCAAATTATGCACAATTATGGAAGATATCCTTCGTTCTGCACTGCTCGGAGTCATTCAGGGGCTAACGGAGTTTCTGCCTATCAGCAGTAGCGGGCATTTGGAACTGGCTAAGTTTTTTCTGGGTGACGACAGCATGGCAGAGGAGAGCTTGCTAATGACCGTGACTTTGCACGCCGCAACTGCGCTTTCCACCCTGCTAATCTTCCGAAAGGACGTTGCCGAAATTCTGCGTGGATTATTTCAGTTTAAATGGAATGATGAGTTGCAGTTCTCGCTCAAAATCGTCCTCTCTATGATCCCCGCCGCTTTTGTGGGGCTCGTGTTTGAAGAGCAGATTGAGCAGTTATTCGATCAGCGCATTATGCTGGTTGGATTCATGCTGATCATCACAGGCTTGCTACTGTTTCTGGCAGACCGTGCCCGGCGCACAAACAAAAGTGTTTCCTACACCAATGCCCTGATCATCGGAATCGCTCAGGCTATCGCCATACTGCCCGGGATTTCCCGCTCTGGTGCTACCATCTCAACTTCTGTTTTGTTAGGAATTGACCGGGAAAAATCAGCCCGCTTTTCTTTCCTTATGGTCGTACCTCTGATACTTGGCAAAATGGCTAAGGATATTCTGGACGGTGAAATGGTGATGTCGGCGGACCAGGCTATCCCTCTGGCTGTAGGCTTTGTGGCTGCTTTTGCCACTGGAGCTTTGGCTTGCCTTTGGATGATCAGCCTGGTGAAGCGTAGTAAATTGACCTATTTTTCTGTATATTGTTTCATCGTTGCTGCAATTGCCATTTCCATGGTAGCCCTTTAAGGCTTGTAGCATCTTTTTTATTTTGGGGTGGTAATTGAAAATACTACCCGTTTGTTATTTACAAAACACTTTGATGGCCATGGACGGAGATGACCAACCGGTTCCCAGGTATGACTTTAAAGCAGGCACAACACTTTTAGTCGATAAGCCGCAAGGCTGGACATCATTCGATGTCGTGAATAAAGTTCGCTACAAAATCAAGCACCGCCTTAGGGTGAAGAAGATCAAAGTTGGCCATTCAGGCACGCTTGACCCCATGGCTACAGGTCTCCTTGTGCTCTGTACAGGCAAGTTCACCAAAAAACTGAATGACCTGCAGGGGCTCTCCAAATCCTATACAGGGACCATGTTTGTTGGCGCGACAACGCCTTCATATGATGCAGAGTCAGAAGTACAGGAGCAATTCCCGACTGACCACATCACACCCGAAATTATCGAGCAGGCCCGTCAGCAATTCACCGGTAAAATACAGCAGGTGCCTCCCATGTTTAGCGCAATCAAGGTAGACGGTCAGCCCCTTTACAAGAAAGCCCGGAAGGGGGAAATGATTGAGGTAGAGCCCCGCGATGTGGAAATCTTTAGCTTTAAGATCACCCGGGTGGAATTGCCGGAGATCGACTTCGAGGTCAGTTGCAGCAAAGGTACCTATATCCGTTCGCTGGCGCATGACTTTGGCAAAGCCTTACAAAGCGGTGCATATCTGACTGCCCTTCGGAGGACCAAAGTTGGAGATTTCGATATTAAGGATGCCTGGTCGCTCGACAATCTGGTAGAATTTATCGAAAATGGACCGGTTATCGGTGCTGAAAAGGCTGCTGAATAGCGCCTGCACTACAGTTTTTAGCCGTTGTGCCTCTTAAAGCCAGGTGGGATTTCCTTATTTTGAGATCAAAAATGGGTAACCTTCTCGCTTTTTCCCGCTTGCTGCTGATTTTTTCCATTTCCCTGAGCGCCTGCACAGGCGTACAGCAAACTGAACCTTACGAAGAAAAGGAAAGTGGTGCGGCTCTTGCTATGGAAGAATGGGGCCGGGTCCGGTCTTATCCTGATGGGAAAATTCAAATGCGCAACCTGGCTATTGCCCACAAAGCACAACAAACGCTTCTGGAGTTTCGTGGTAATTCAGCTGAATGGGAGGCAATGGGGCCTAAGAATTTCGGGGGGCGAACGCTCTGCCTGGCTTTCCATCCTAATAATCCAGATATTCTTTATGCCGGTTCTGCCAGTGGCGGGCTTTGGAAGTCCACCTCAGCCGGTACTGGGGTAGAAGCATGGGAGCGTGTGCCGCTGGGGCATCCGGTACTGGGCGTGAGCAGCATTGCCATCAATCCCGGCAACCCGGAAGAAATATATATCGGTACCGGAGAGGTCTACAATTACACAGTTGCTATGCCCGGTGTTTCCAACCGGCTTACCCGCGGCTCCTATGGTATGGGGATATTGAAAACTACTGATGGCGGACTGACCTGGGAAAAAGCCCTGGATTGGTCCTATGAAGAAATGCGGGGCGTTTGGGATGTTATTATCAATCCGCAAAACACCAATACCGTGTGGGCAACCACCACAGAAGGTACTTACCGTTCCCTGGATGCGGGGCAGACCTGGAACCTGGTGCATGACTTCCCCATGGGTATGGATCTGAACCTGCATCCGGCCGACACCGCTGTGTTGTTCGCAACCTACGGTGGTTATGAAAGCCCTCAGGCTGGTATCTTTCGTTCTTCCGATGGGGGCGCAAGCTTTCAGCCTGTTGCCGGCTTGCCTACCGACTATTCCGGGAAGGCGATGTTGAGTATCAGCCCTTCCAATCCGGATATTATCTACATCTCTCTTGCAGATGCCTTCGAAAGCCGGGGACTCTATAAATCTGAGGATGGTGGAACTAACTGGGATCTAATCAATACCGATGATATTGCCCGGTTCCAGGGCTGGTATTCTCACGATGTAGCTGTTAAACCGGATGACCCCAATACTATCATTTACACTGGCGTAGACCTCTATAAATCAACTAGTGGAGGAGTAGCTGTAAGCCAAAAAACTTTTTGGTTCAATTGGTTCTTTGGGCAGACACCGGTAGGCGGTCCGGAAGGCCCCTCCGACTACGTGCATGCCGATATTCACGCGGCTTACTATTCTCCTTTTGACAACAACACGGTCTTCGTAGCTACAGATGGGGGTGTTTTTGTATCCGAAGACAATGGCGAGTCCTGGTCTGGGCGCAATGGAGGCTATCAAACCCAGCAGTTTTACGCTAAGTTTTCCAGCAGCCTGACCAACTCCAATCTGGCGATCGGAGGCTTACAGGATAATGCAACGGCCGTCTATTTGGGCGATGATTCCTGGTACCGCGTAATCGGTGGCGATGGGATGTGCACCGCTATTGACCAGGAAGACAACAGTCGTGTCTACGGCTCTTTTCAGCGGCTGAATATCCGGCAGAGCCTCAATGGCGGCCTGGATTTCGCTCCACTGCCCATCAGCAGTCTGGGTAATGAAGTGACAAACTTTAATGGTCCCTTTATTCTTGCTCCTCAAAATCCGGCAACTATTTATGCCGGGGCACAGCGCTTGCACAGAAGCAATAATTACGGATTGAATTGGGCAGCCACCTCCAGCGGGCCGGTCGATAGCGAATACGAAAATCCAATCCTAACAATCGCTGCGGCACCTTATGATCAGAATGTACTGCTGGTGGCAACGGCCCCATTGCTGGGCGGTACCGCAAAAGTGCTGCGCAGTTCGGATGGCGGGTCTTCCTGGAGCTCTGTGAATGGTTTACCAGACCGGGTTTTTATGGAAATCACTTTCGACGCTTCGACTCCGGGCACTGCTTATGCGGTTTGCTCCGGCTTTGGTACGGACCATGCCTTCAAATCTGAAGATGGAGGGCTCACCTGGTCATCGATCAGCTCAGGCTTACCAGATGTTCCCGCTAATTCTATCGTAGTAGACCCCGAACAGCCTTCTGATTTGTATGTAGGCAATGACCTGGGCGTTTATGCCTCCTTCGATTACGGGCAGAGCTGGGAATGGTATTCGGATGGCATTGCGGATGCCGCCATGGCTATGCACCTGAGCATAGGAGCTGGTCGCAAACTTCGCGTAGCCACTCACGGATTGGGCGTTTACGAAACCGACCTTCGCGAGATTGTAAGCACAGAAGCGCCGATAGCCAGTCGGTCCCGCCTACTACCGGCTTTCCCAAACCCTGCTGATGCGGAGCTTACCGTTCCCTTTGAATTAGGCGGCGCAGCTCAGGTAACCCTGCGGGCGTACAATGGGCAGGGGCAGTTGATCACAACTCTGCTGTCCGGGCAATACCCTGAAGGTAAGCATCAGGCTACCGTTGATGTATCAGGTTGGCCGGCCGGGCATTATGCGCTGGTATTGGATGGCACCTTCTCCAACGGGCAGGCTTTGCGCAAAGTGAGTAGTCAGGTGGTAATGCACTAAGCCAAAAATTAACGTTTAGCTTACGTAAAGTACCTAACGCTAGGTAGTTTTAAGGAGAAGGTGCCTTGATTTGGGTATTGTGAGCCCGGGTACCGCCCTTTACTTTTGCATCTGTATTTATTTAGATTTAATCCACTTAAATAGAGACGGATGCCAAACTACAAACTACTGAGCCTTGCCCTTGCAATAAGTGTACTATTCTGGAGCTGTGATTCTGAAGAGGATAACAGTTATACCATACCTGATACCTACAGCTTTGAGAATGTAAGCTACGATGGACAGGTACAGCGCCTGCAGATGCTCCTGGAAATGAAAAGCTACCTGGGCTCCGCCAATACGCCCGGTACGGTACTCGACGCAGGCCGTCTGAAAGCTATGTACGCTAATGACGCTGCGGTAGCCAACTGGACCTTGGAATACGATGCCTCCAAGCAGCTGAAAAGCAAAACCTTCGAACAGGAACAAGCCCGGTTTGAAGCTTTAATGGAAGCCATCGCCCAGCACAGCCAGTCAACAGTGTCCGGTTCAGAAGGTGTTGCCGGTGTGGTGGTCAGTCAGGATGGCGCCAAGCAATACTTACTGAATGAAAAAGGCGTGGAATTTGCCCAGTTGATCGAGAAAGGCCTCATGGGCGCCTGTTTCTACTATCAGGCCCTGACCGTCTATTTTGGAGATGACCGCATGAACGTTGATAATGAAACCATAACCCCCGGCGAAGGCACCGACATGGAGCACCACTGGGATGAAGCTTTTGGCTACTATGGCGTACCTACAGATTTCCCACTCAATAAAGATAATATTGCTTTCTGGGGCGTATACTCTGACCGCCGCGACCCCATTCTCAACTGCAATCAGCAGATGATGGATGCTTTTATCAAAGGTCGGGCTGGTATCAGCAATGACAACCTCACCGCTCGTGACGAGGCCATCGCGGAAATTCGTCAGACCTGGGAAACCATCACTGGGGCTACTGCGATCAGCTACCTGAACACGGCTATCGAAAGTTTTGATGATATGGCGATTCGTGCGCACGCCCTGTCTGAAGCTATTGCCTTCACCTACGCCATTCAGTTTAGCCCGGAGAAGCGTATGAGTAACGCGGAGGTTGCAGCGGTGCTTGAAGACATTGCCGGCAGCAGCGAGTTCATGGAAATGGACCTGTACAATACCACCCCGGAACGCCTGAATGCCGCTAAGACCAAACTGGCAGAGGCTTTAGACCTGATGGAATCCAAGGACAGTTTCTAATAAACCCGCCGGAACTTATCCCATAGTTTTTAGGCCCTAGTCTTAAATGACCAGGCCGATACCAACCAACCTACTAAATTATGCAATTGTTAAAGCCAATTTTTTGTTTTGCCGGCCTTGCTGCCCTTCTTTTGTTTGCGGGTTGCGAGGACGATATGGGCGGCGCACAACGGCCCTGTGAAAGTGATTTTGATCAGCAGGCTTTGTTTACCCACTTTGCGGAGGAAATCATTCTGCCGGGGTATACTGCCTTGGAGCTTAGCGCAAACAACCTGCACGCTGCTGCATTTGATTTCGCGGAAGCGCCTTCCACTCAGACCCTGGCTGATGCCCGGGCAGCCTTTGAAACGGCCTATCTGAGCTGGCAGGAGGTCGCACAGTTCGAGTTTGGGCCAGCGGAAGCGGTCGCCCTGCGTGCCACACTGAATAACTTCCCGCTCAATGCCTCCGCTTTGGAATCTAAAATCGAAGGGGAGGACTACGACTTTACCAATCCTAACACTTTTGATAAAGGTTTTCCTGCCCTGGACTATCTGCTGTACGGATTAGGTGATGGGAGCGCAGAAGCTGTAGCCGCGCAATTTGCGGATGCTAAATACGCCACTTTTCTGACCGCGCAGACGGGCTTTATTGCGGATGCTGCCAAGACGGTCAGTGATGCCTGGAAAAACGAGTACCGCGATCAGTTCGTGGTCAATGAAGGTACTGCCGCCGGTGCATCCCTCAGTCAGATCATCAATGGGCTGAATGAGCATTATGAGATGATCAAGCGAGACAAAATCGGCATTCCGGCTGGTGTGGTTACCCTCGGCTTCACCAATCCGGATAAGGTAGAGGCGCCTCATTCCGGGCTGTCACTGTCACTGGCCCAACGAGCCCTGCTTGCTGCCGAGCGTTTCTACCTGGGTATCGGACAGGATGGCCAGAATGGCCCCGGCCTGGATGACTACCTCGAATCAGTCAATGCTACCAAGGAAGGCGAAAGTTTGAATGCCCGCATTCAGCAGCAGTTTGAAGCGGCTAAAGCGGCCCTTGAAGCGGTACCTGCACCCTTACGCACCGCTGTGGATGACAATAATGATCTGGCTGTTACCGCCTACAACGAGATTACGAAACAAATTGTGAACATTAAGACCGACATGCCCTCGGTTTTATGTGTGGCCATCACCTATATCGATAACCCGAGTGATTCCGATTAAACAATATCGAGATTGGCTTTCCGCGCCCCGGCGCATCGCCCCGCTTGTCACTTTCCGCATCCTTTTTGGCGGATTGATGGCAACCGGGGCTTTCCGGTTTATGGCGAGCGGGTGGATCGAGCGCCTGTACGTTGAACCGGATTTCTTTTTCAAGTTTTACGGTTTTGAATGGGTCGAGCCGCTCAGTGGGGTGGGGATGTACTGGGTATACGGTATCGTCGGGCTAAGTGCGCTGGGCATTATGCTGGGCTTGTTTTACCGCTGGTCAGCCCTGATCTTCTGGCTGAGTTTTACCTACACGGAGTTAACCGATGTGACCAACTACCTCAATCATTATTACCTGGTGGTGCTGTTAGGGTTGCTGCTGATCTTTTTGCCGGCTCATCGCCGCTTTTCCCTTGATGTATGGCGCAAACCGGCGCTAAGGGTGGAAACTGTGCCAGCCTGGTGCATTTATGTGATCATGTTACAGATCGGCATTGTCTATTTTTACGCAGGCTTTGCCAAATTGAATACAGACTGGTTGCTTAGGGCGATGCCACTCGCGGTTTGGTTGCCGACTAAGGCAGACTGGCCCTTGGTGGGTGCCCTTTTCACACAAACCTGGGCGGCCTATGCGTTCAGTTGGGCAGGCGCTTTGTATGACCTGACCATCCCATTCTTCTTGTTGGGGCGACGCACCCGCCCCTGGGCTTATGCCGCTGTGGTTGTTTTTCATGTGCTGACCAAATTGCTCTTCAATATTGGGCTTTTTCCGTTCATCATGATCTTCAATACGCTCATCTTCTTCCCGGCGGCAGTGCACGAGCGCTGGTTGGACAAACTGGGCTACGGCAGTGGAGCCACTGGCAAAAAAATGATTTTTCCGAAAGCACAAATGTCATTGCTCCGCACCGGGCTTCTGGTGTACTTCGCCATTCAGTTCCTGATGCCGCTACGGTACCTCTGTTATCCGGGCAATGTCCTGTGGACGGAGGAGGGCTATCGTTTTGCCTGGCGGGTCATGCTGGTGGAAAAGGTAGGGCAGGCCACTTTTACCATCCGTGATCCGCAGACCGGAAGACAGTCTGAAGTGGACAATTCCGATTATCTAACGGACTATCAGGAAAAGCAAATGGCGATACAGCCTGACCTGATCCTGCAATACGCCCACCATCTGGCAGAAGTGTACCGTCGGGATTACGGCATTACCAACCCGGAGGTCACCGTTGACTGCTTTGTGGCCCTAAATGGGCGGGCAAGCCAACGCCTGATCGACCCTAATGTCAACCTGGCAGCCCAAACCGACCACCTAATGCCTAAACCCTGGATTTTGCCCTTTAGGCAAAACGAAATTATTACTCAGCGATAAAGCGTGTTGTCATGCTACGAATACTGCATACTGTTGTTTCTATTGTTTTTTCCCCGCTATTGCTGTTGGGTCAGCAGTATGGTATTACGGGTGTTGTAATGGCGAAAGCCGAGGCACAGCCGGTCGGCGGAGCCACGCTTTTTCTGGCGGAAACGGGGGCAGTTGCCGAAACTGGCCCGGATGGTACTTTCGAGCTGGAAGCAGAAGTTCCCGGCCCTTACAGCCTGACCGTTTTCATGCCGGGCTTCACTACGGTAGTCCGGGAAGTCACCCTCAGCCCGGAGCAACCGGTGGCAGAGCTTAAACTGGCGCTGGAGGACCTGAGCATTGATATGGAATCGGTGGAAGTGCAGGCATCACGTGGCGCGTACAGCATGTCGCGACTAAGAAACGTGGAGGGGGCCGCCATCTATGCCGCTAAGAAGAGCGAACTCATTGAGCTGGAAAAGGCTATGGGCAATCTGGCTGCCAATAACGCCCGGGAAATTTACAAAGGCGTGCCGGGGCTAAATATCTGGGAAAACGATGGGGCCGGGCTTCAACTGGCCATCGGTGCCCGGGGGCTCGACCCCAACCGGACCTCCAATTTCAACACCCGCCAAAATGGGTACGATATTAGTGCGGATGCCTTAGGCTACCCGGAAAGCTATTACACCCCTCCGGCCCAGGCCCTGCAGCGAATTGAAGTGGTAAGAGGAGCGGCTTCTTTGCAATATGGTACGCAGTTTGGCGGATTACTTAATTTCGTTTTCAAAGAAGGGCCAAGGGATAAGCCTTTTGAGTTCACTACCGAAAACACTTACGGCTCCTTTGGGCAGTTCAATACGTTCAACAGCGTGGGCGGTACTGTTGGTAACCTGAACTATTACACTTTTTACCAATACAAGCAGGGCGATGGCTGGCGCCCCAATTCAGGATATGAGCAGCATACGGCTTTTGGGCGGCTGCAGTGGAAGCCGGCAAAACGGCTGGAATTGGGCCTGGAGTTCACCCACATGAATTACCTGGCGCAGCAGCCCGGGGGACTGGCAGACTTCGAGTTCCAGCAAGACCCGCAGCAGTCCAAGCGGGCCCGCAATTGGTTTAGGGTAGACTGGAACCTGGCAGCATTTACCCTGAACTACCGTCTTTCCAGCCGGACCCGCATTAATTGGCGCAACTTTCTCCTCATGGCACAACGGGACGCCCTTGGCGAGCTTGGCCCCATCAACCGGCCGGACCCGCTCCGCGAACGCGACCTGATTTCCGGACAATATCAGAATGTGGGTTCTGAAGCCCGGCTTCTGCATCAGTACAAAACGAATCAGCAGCTAAGCACCTTTCTGTTGGGGGTAAGATTGTACCGGGGCTTTACCGAAAACCGGCAGGGTGATGCTTCTGAAAGTGCCGGTCCCGATTTCCGCTTTCTCAACCCGGAAGACCTGGAGCAGTCCAATTATGAATTCCCGAGCCGCAATGTGTCAGTTTTTGCAGAGAATCTGTTCAATATAACGCCCCGGCTGAGTATAACCCCGGGCGCACGCTTTGAGTACATCCGTACGTCTTCAGATGGGTATTACAAAGAGCGGGTTTTCTCCGGCGGGGAAGTGATCTTCGAGCGTCGGCTGGAAGATGCACGGTTAAATGAGCGCTCACTGGCGTTGCTGGGGCTGGGCATTGGCTATCAGCTCCGGCCAGGAATAGAGCTATATGCCAATTACTCTCAAAACTACCGGGCGATCAACTTCAGTGACCTGGCGGTGGTGAACCCTAACCTCATTATTGATTCCCTGCTGACCGATGAGCGGGGCTACAATGCGGACATTGGTGTGCGCGGAGATGCCTTGGATGGCCGGCTGAGGTTTGATGCATCCGCTTTCTATCTGCGCTACAACGACCGAATCGGGCTGGCAGAAATCACCGTGCCGGACCCTATTGTGATTGAGCGGCTTGTGGCCTTCAGAACCAATATCGGGGATGCGCGCATCCTCGGGTTGGAGTCCTTTGCCGAGGCAGACCTCTGGAAGCTTTTTGTGGATCAGGAAAGCCCATGGTCGGTACTCGCCTTTATCAATTTTAGCTACTTGCGGGGGACTTACATCAGTGGTCAGCGGCAGTTTGTGGGCAACGATGTGGAGCTTATCCCACCGGTGAGCTTTAAGACAGGCATAACCGTTCGCCGGGGTGGATTTTCCGGCAGCTATCTGCTGTCCCATGTACGTGCGCATTATTCGGATGCGACCAACGCAGAGGTTGTCGCTAATGCCACCCGGGGTATCATTCCTACCTATACGGTGATGGATTTATCTGCAAGTTACTCATGGAAGCGCTATCGGATTCAGGCAGGTATGAATAACCTGACCGATGCCCGCTATTTTACCCGCCGGGCTACAGGCTACCCTGGTCCGGGGATCATTCCGGCAGAGCCACGTCGGTTGTACATGGGGCTCCGCATCCAAATCTAGGTTACTGTTCGTCTGGCTTGAATTTTTCCAACTGCTGCCCGCTGCCCGCCTCCTGCTTGTCAGGAACGGGGAGGCCGGATTTTATAGGGTTCACCTCATTGCTCTTAATGGGGATAACGTTGTTTTGTCCGGTTGCCGTCTCCGGTTCGGTGGCATCCGGTTGCTGCGCTTCTACAGTTTCCGGCTCCGGTGGCAGGATTTCCCGCAGGGCAGGGAAGCGCAGAATGCCTTTGATGGGGCGTACACTCGTTACGGCCGTGCGGGCGCTTTCCAGATGAATATCCAGGGCCAGGTTATAGTTTTGCATAGAGGAGTTATCGATGCGTTCGAGCGGGTAGGTGCTTTGCGTCTCCAAGGTCACAAAGAAGCGCTTTCGGCTCGCATCGGGCTCTACGTCTACAATACGCACATTCAGCGTTTTATCACTACGGCGCACGACGAGATTGCCGATATAGGGCGTGGCATCGAAGTTGACCGGATTGTAGTGGTCTTCAATGTCAATGGCAAATTTCCACTGGAAGGCGAACTCCCAGCCGTCCTTTTTCGTCAGGTCGAAGCGGCCGTCCGCTACGTTAGCAATAGGATGGGAACTGGTCTGAATCTCTTCATTGATGTCAAAGTATAAATATTTGCCCCCAACGGGTTCTTTGCTGCGAATGCGGTAGCTGGCATTCAATTTACTGGGCCGCTGATCAATGGGGCCGGCGAAGTTAGCCGATAGCGGACGGCCGGTGATCGTAAACCGGCAGCCTCCAACTTGCCCTTCGGCATCAAAGTAGGGCTCTGCATCAATGGTGGGTTGCCCGTCGTAAAGCCCGGACTGTACCCGCTCAATGGTCCAGAAGTTGCGGGTCATGTATTCCGGTATACCCTCCACTATAAGGAAGTGTTTATGCTCAATACCTTCGATCATGAGTGGCAGGTCCTGGGCGCTTTGGAAAACCGGGTTCACGCTCTGCAGGTAAGCCTGAATGTCTTCGGGAGAGGGCAGGGGGCTGAACATCTTCCACTTATCGCGAATGTAGTCGAATTCGGTATAAATAATAGTTTCCCAATCGGTGCCGGAGAAGGTGGCACTGCCAAGCTTTCCAAAACCGAGGCTTGTGCTTAGGCGTGCAGGCAGCGGCCCGGTGAGATTGAGCCCGCCTTCCATTTCTATACGGTAGTTTTCTTCTGCTGAGGTCAGATGCTTGAGCATGACTCCCTCAAACTCCCGCAGGTAGTAGGCATTGCCGATAAACTCTGGGTTCTCCTGGTAAAAGCGCCACAGCTTGAGCATGGCTTCAGTGGTACGGTAGTCGTTGGCTTCGAGCACAAACCGCATAGGGGATACGAAGGACCCCGACAAGGCCACAACCGAAGACTCCCGCTGATGGTCAGTGTCCAATGCAGTTTGAAAAGCGGCGTATGGCGGGTTAACGCCAGCCTCAAGTGCCGCGCGGAGGTAACCGCTACAGGTTTTGTGCATGAAGTAGGAGTCGAAGTTTTCATCAGGATTGACGACGAATTGATTCTCCATACTGCTGAGGGTAAACACGCGGTTGGGGCTGAAGTCCACCTCCTCAAACGAACGCTCAATATCTTCTTTCTGAAAAATGTAATAGAGCAGCCCGCCGCCCCGTATGTCTGCCGTTTCCACATCAGTACGTAAGGTGCGCCGGCCAAGGAACTTACTAATGTCCTGTGGCACATAATCCCGGCGGCTGTTTTCGGGGGTCGTGAAGCCACAGTACTCGCAATGCTTTTTGAAAATGCGCTGCAAGGCATACCCCAGGCTAATTCGGGAGTAGCTACGCTCCGGTGGCCAGTTTTCCCGCCGGGCTTCCTCCAGGCGGCGCTGATAGCGGTCAATGCGTTGCGCATCAAGCTCAGCCGTTGGCAGTAAGAATAAAGCAGACAACAGGGCAATCCAGATTCTCATCGCTTCGTATTGGGATTTTTATTATTTATTCCAGCGAATATAACAATACATAACGTGGTTTGGATGGCAAAATTTTGTGCAGCGATAGCATATTCGTTATTGTCCACCTGCAGTGAGGCCGATTGTTTACCGCATAAGTAATACATCGCCTGTGAACACTTCCGTTGCTCCATCGGCAAAGGTGATTTCGGCATAGTAGACGAAGATACCCGGGTTGAGCTCCTCGCCTCTGAATCTGCCATCCCAGCCCATCATGTTGTTGTTGGGCATAATATCCTTCCGCTCGAAGACCAGGCTGCCCGTGCGGCTAAAAATCCGCATGACCGGGATGTTGACAAGTGCTTTGTCTCCGTGGATGAAGAACTCATCGTTCCTGCCATCTCCATTCGGACTAAATGCGGTGGGAATGTATACCCGGCGTACCCGCTCCACCTTCACATTGATGATGTCCTGTTCGGTACAAAGGCTCAGGGAGTCAAACACCTGCAGGACATAAGTGGTCGTGCGCTGCGGGCTGACACTGATCGACTGTCCGGTGAATTGCAGCTGACTACTGTCAGAGGCAATCCAGGTAAAGGATGGTGCGTCAGCAGAAGTTGTGGCACTGAGTAGAATCGTATCACCCAGATTGATGGTTGTATCCCGGCCTGCATTCGCTGTCAATACGGGGGCAGGTGCTACGGTTTGTATTTGTTCTGTTTCACACCCGAAGGAGTCACGGACAATCAAACTGTAACTACCGGCGAACAGACTCGAGAATACCGGGCTATTGCCAAATACTACGCCATCAAGGGAGTACTCGAAGGGAGATGTGCCGCCAGTTACGGTATCAATGCGCAGTTGCCCGCCATTATCACCGCTCACACAGGTGATATCAGTGGCGGAAGCTTCGAAATCGAGCGCTACGGGCTGTGGCAGCTCAAAGGTTGCGGTGTCCAGGCAGCCCCGCTCATTGGTCAGTGTCAGGCTGTAGGGGCCTGCAGCCAGCCCACGGTTGTTCGACTGAGTATTGCCGTTGGACCAGGCGTAGGTGAAGGTCTCGCCCGGGCCAATGGGAACGGCTTCCAGTGCGCCATCTGAAAACCCGAAACAAGTGACGGGTTCTGAAAGGGCGATGGCGGCTTCCAAAGGAGCATCCGGTTGGGGTAGGAGGGCTTCCGTGGTATCCTGGCACCCATCGCTATTCGTCACCGTTATGGAATAGAGGCCTGTGGGCTGGTTGTCCAATGTGTCTGTTGTGCTGCCGGTACTCCAGTTGAAGTCTGTAGGTTGGCCGTTAGTGCTGACAGACAATTGCCCGTCGCTACCTCCAAAACAGGACACTTCCTGCTCTACCGCGATGGCGGCGATAAATTCGTCGGGTTGCCCGATTTCGTATTCCACCTGGAGCTCGCATCCATTGGCATCAGTGAGAAGTAAGGGGTAAATCCCGGCACAGAGATCGGTTAATGCTGTCGTATCCGCTCCGTTTACCCAGCTGAAGGTGTAGGGTGGTGTACCTCCTGATGCCTCCACACTAATGGCGCCATCACAAAAGCCGAAGCAACTGGTACTGCTTTGGCTCAGGATAGTGAGCTCAAGAGCACTGGGCTCTTCCACAATCATGGTGAAGGTGGTGTCGAAAAAGTTGTCCGCAATTGTGACAGCATAGGTGCCAGCTGTAAGATTGGGAAGTGTAGCGGTTTCGTTGTCTTCGTTGAGTATGCCAGTGCCGGAGAGGCTGAGGTCGGTCTTTTCCCAGTTGTAATCATAGGGTGGGATGCCCCCCATGGCGGAAAATTCGATACTGCCGGTATTCCCGCCATTACAAGCTACTGAATCGGCCTGTGCCATTGGTACGATGCCGGTCAGGAAATCCATCGTAAAGCAGGTATCGCCCACGCATCCAAAGTCATCAGTAACAGTCACGCAGCATGTTGCACCGCCCACCAGATTGTTATTGGAAGGGCCTGTCATACCATCGCACCATTCAATGATGTACCCGCCGCTGCCACCGGTGGGGTAAGCTATGGCCCAGCCGTTGGCGTTGCCTTCGCCAATAGCCGGTTGTATTTGCTCGACATTGACTGAAATGGGCTCCAGGACTGTGAGGTTCGTATTGATGATACTGTCGCAGCCAAGGAACAGGATGATGGTATCGGCATAAACGCCTGTTTCTGTGTAGGACGAGCTGCCGACTTCAAAGCTGTCACTGGCACAGATGGTTGTGTCAATCTGAGTTACCGGGGTGATATCGCCTGCATCATAAATATCGAGGGAGAACATACCGGTAGCATTCGAGCCATCCCCATCAATCAGGATGTAATAGGTCGCACCGCCCACCAGGCAGCTGAAGTTCAGGGCTTCGTCTTCATCAGCGGGATCGTAGGCACTTTCAAGGTGCTGGAAAAACCCACTACAGGTGGAAAAAGCCCGGTAAAGGCTGAGCTGAATACCGATGGAATCGACCAGGCGGTCAGAGTTGGCTTCAATCCAGACGTTGCCGGATGGCGGTGCCTCAAAGGAGAACCATACGGAAGTCTGCACGACAAAATCAGGGCTGAAGGGATCGTTGTTGCTATCAGCGCAGTAGTTGCCGTAGAGGGTATTCGTACCGATGGTATCTCCGGGCGGGACAGCGCCAAGGTGAAGGGCATCGCATCGCTCATTAGGGGCATCATCCACATCTGTGCTGATCAGGCGCAGGCCGAAAACACCTTCTTCGTCTCCAGGGTCCGTGAAAGCACCGTCTACTAAAATATAGTATCGGGTGTCTGGCTCGGGGCAGCTTACCCGCATGTAGACGTCCCGGTTGTCGTTAGGGGCAGACCAGCTGACCAGTTCGAGGTTACCGGTACAGGTATCGTTATCAGAGCGGTAAAGTGCGACTTCTACATCAAAGGCATCTCCGGTGTTTTCCGGGTCGCCCAGGGCTTCAATCCAGGCTACGCTTCCGATATCAGGCCCAGTGGTGAACTCGAACCATACGCCGTTGGAATTGGTGAAGCCTCCGTCGTCTGCAGGATTAGGTTCATTTTGGTTGTTGGCACAGAGGTTGTCATATTGCCCGATGGTGGC